>OGEA01000820.1_pt1 | contig 17714 bp, 33 predicted proteins | sample 1570531 | NCBI WGS metagenome assembly OGEA01 (sample SAMEA2581973, study PRJEB24529) | metagenome | biome: Human gut stool | place: China | collected 2011 | reverse complement strand
CGGAACTTTGCGAAGAACCGCACGCGGTCGCTCACCGGCCCCCACGCCTTGCCTGCAAAGAGCTGCGCACCAAGGTCGGTCTTGATGAAGCTCGTCGAGAACTTGTGAAGAAGCTGATTGACTTCTTCGCGGTTCTTCCGGAAGTGCGTCACGTAGTCCGAAAGGAGCTGCGCCTGCGGAATGCCGAAGAAGTTGTATGCCGGCTTCAGGAGATCCGGCACCTCGTTTTCGACAAAGCGGATGAGGCGTGACGTATGCACAGCCTGTCCCATGATGAAAAAGACAGACGGTTTATAGAAGTCATCCTTCAACGGCTCCGAGGCATTGAACCCCTGTGGCGTCGTAAATATCGGGTCGATCACTCGGAAGGCGATGCCTTTCTTAAACTCGTTACTCTTGGTCGTCTTGTTGAGAACGTTGGCAGGTTTATCGCACCCAGTGTCGATGTACAAAAAGGCGCCGCCCATCAACCCCATCGTTGTGAGTGCCTTCGAAAGCGTTTCACGTAGACCGATGCGAGCGATCTCCGACTCAAGTTTCTTCTTGCGTTCTTCGTCGTCACACTTGATGTCGATCCAAGATCGAAGCATTTCATCGGTGCGAGTCTGGATGCACAAACGGATCAGAGCGTCTTGCGAAAGCTGTTGAAGCACACCGTAGCCGACGAAGCTCACAAAGCTGGAAATTGCCGACCACTCAACCTTCGGAACGATACCTCCGGCAAATGCCGCGTCCATCGCACCATCAAGCTTTTCGTAATGCTTGGCGTCTCCCGCCAGAGATCGAGCAGGCTTGAGTAAAGCGCGCAAGTCCTTTTCATTGGTCTCGGTCGGCAGGGCGTCCACAGAGTACGTCTCATGCTCTGCCTGCGCTACGTCAAAGCCAGAAGCTTTCCGGCGATTCGTCTTGCGAGATTTTGAAGCCATATCCTCGTGCCTTGATGTAGTCGACCATGGCATAGCGCAATGCGTCGATCGTGTGATTGTTCTTGTCCAAAACGACCGGCAGTACCTCGTCGGTTAGTCTGTCGGTCTTGTAGCTATACAGTCGGAACTCGTCCGCTGTATGCTTGCAGCGTGGGTCGATAACGACCTTGTCGAAGCTCTTGATGAAGTTGATTCCTTCCTCGATGCTATCCGGCCACTTCTCCGCGCCGTCGATGTTGTAGCCATGCCGCCGCAAGTAGCTGATCGTCTCTGGACGTGCTGAGTCGCCCTTAATCGGCCATTGATCAGCCCCGGGCACAGATCGATAGAGCTGAGGAAGTTCGTCGATTTCGACGCCAACACCGTAGGCTTCCTGATCGATGAATAACTTGTTGTCGAAGATGAAGCTTCGAACAAGAGTCGACGGATCCCGCGCAAAGCCAAAGTCCGCGCCGAAAAAGAGACGGTCGGCTTTTTTCCAGAGATCTTCCGGGATTGGCTCGACAACGAATCGACCTTTGAAAACTTGGGCGTCGCTGATCGTCAGCGGATAACCTTCCCAAACATGCAGATACTTTTCGAAGTCGTTCTGCTTGTCCCACTCCATCTGCTCGCGCAAAACTTCCGGGAAGAACGGGTTATCCCAGTAGTTCACCTTGCGCACATAGGCGTTCGGCGGAGGGTTTTCGATGAAGACGTTTGTAGGGTCGTCAACGGTTAAAGGGTTAAAAGTAAGCCATAACTCGGAGCCGGGCTTGCGGATTGTCGGAGTGAGCACATCCCAAGAGCGCTGCGAGACGCTGGAGGCTTCTTCGATCCAGCAGATGTCGATGCCTTCTTTTGACCTGATGCTGTTTTCATTGCGCAGCAGGCCACTGAAGATAAATCGGCTTCCGGTTCTCGTGTGAAGGATTTCCGACTCGGTGAACTTGAATTCGTGTCCGATTCCAAGCCGGTCCGTCATATCCTTAAGTACTTGATAGCTGGAATCCTTGATCGAGTTCTGGATTTCGCGGCAGCACAATATGCGCAGATTGATGTTGGATGATAGAAAAGTAAGAGCCTGAGCAACCGCATGAGACTTGCCGGATCCGCGACCGCCATAGAAGACCTTGTAACGGTGCGGCGAGTAGAGTTCAGCAAATGCTTCAATGGGATCCATTCTTCATTTTCGCCAGCCAGGCGTACATCTCCGTCATGCCTTCCGGTGCTTTTTCGTGTGTCTCGATTACGTCTGTCGGTTTTTCGCCGATGGTGTCACGTACCGCTTCGAACGCCTTCACATCGCCGCCCTGAGCCTTTCGGATCATGCTTGCGACGATCTCCTCAGCGTTGGTACCCCCATTGACTGAGGGCAATGTCAGAGCGATTTCTAACAGTTCTTTAAAGGTCTTGCGCATCCGTCGGCTCTTGCCAGACGCAATGCCTCCCTTTCTCGTCATTTCTCGAAGTTCGCTCGGAGTTCGTTTTGAAATCGGCTTGAGATTTTGTTCATTTGCCATAGGTATAAAAAAAGCTCGCCGAAGCGAGCTGGATAAGATGAAAAAGACTTAGAGCAATGAAACTAGCGAAATCGCGCTTAAAACCATAGCAACCAGTGTCATGCAATTCAAGATGCGTAGGATTTTCCCTCGAATCTTTCTAACGGTTTCTGCATCTGTGAGGGCGTCGTCATAACGTTTGAGAAGATCTCGGTAGAGTTCGATTTGCTCCTGGGGCGTTCCTTTGATCGAATCGAACCAGTTTCGAAATCCCTTCACGGCTCCCAAGCGGTAGCGGGCCCCGCTCATGGCATAGACGGACATGAACAGTACGGCGCACAATAGGCCGGCAGACAAAGAAGACGCCAAAATGGAAAATACAGAATCCACCCCCAACATTTTCCAAGCCACAACGTGCGCACTTAGGAGCAAAGTAGAAAAAGACTGGTAAAAAATCAGCTTTGCGCGGACTTCTGCAAATCCGGCAGAGTGAATTCGAGTCAGCGCTTTGTCCGCCAAGTCGATCAAGGTTTTAGCTACATCGAGTTGGACAGGTTTTGGATCAATACCTTCAGGGATGGCCATTTTTCTACCAACAAAAAAGCCTCGCATTTGAGCAAGGCTTGTCATTTCTTCCGTGCATGACAAGGGAGCCATCAGGCTCCCAAACAAATGCAACTGGTCACACAGGCTTCGGATTTTCTTGGCTCAATTATGACCTTTTAAAAATATTTGTCAAGAGGAGTGAGCTGCTAAATTTTTTGCAGCATGTTGATCGAGGCGGTTGTAGATCATGTAATGCGCCAGTCGCAGCAGGTCTTCATACTCTCGCTTCCGGATATGCATGTACTGGCAAAACCTCCAAACTGAAAGCTTCGGATAGGCGTAGTGAGCGGCCAGAACCCACTTGGCCACGTAGTACCGATAAGGCTTTTGAGGAAGTCCCTTCCAAGCGCGTTCGACCAACAAGGCATCTGCCAGATCGACCTTTGTACCGTCGCTTTCTGACAGCTTGATCTCGCCCGATAAGAGCATCATGCGATAAATCCAGTTTGTGGCACTGTGCTGGTTGTCAGCGGCCCACCGCCCCCAGTTCCGGAGGCGGTCTGTCAAAATTTCCTCATCACTCTTCGAAAGCATCTCGTCTCCTCAATACTGCATTTCTTCCCAGCCGCCGCCGTCTTTCTTTTTTCGCGGCCAAACGACCTTGACAGGGAACGGATACATATCCGCGCAGACCTTCGCTTTGACCTTTGCATCTTCTTGGAAAATGCGCAGGCTGCCCTTGACCTCGTGCAGCTCGATCACGCCGTCAGAGCGCATCACCATAAAGTCGGGCGTGTAGCCGCAGGCGTTGTCGGCGATCTTGAGCTTGATGTGCTCGAACCAAAACGCCAAGATGCGCCCGGATCTCTTCTCGGCTTCCAAGTGGTCGCGGTATGCGGCCTCGGTTCGGTTCATCTCGCCGGTCTTTAAACGCCCTTTTGCGTAGAGTCCTGCTTTTGCTGTGTACATTCCCTTCTCGCTTCTCGTGCCCGGTTGATCTCGATCGTGCCCTTGTAATATCCGGCCTCAAAAGCCATTCGCTCGTCTCTCGTGTGGTAAAGGTGCATCGACTTGGACTCACCTGCGCGCGCAGCTCTGTAGCCTTCTTCCTCGATTTGTCTGAGCCGATCTTTTTTCATCGGGCACCTCCGAAGATCTCGCGCAGATAGTCAACGGCCTGCGCATCCGTCATCGGTTTTTCAGGACTGGCAGGCTTAGCTTGATTTGCAAGGTTTGCGAAAAAGGCTTCGCGCTGTGCGTACATCTGATCTCTGACCTTGACCGCCAGAGAAGCGTTCCCGGCGTTCTCAAGCAAGCTGATGATGGTCAAGGCGTCATCGCCGGAAAGTCGAATTTCGTATTTCATTTCTTGTCTCCAAAGTATTCGTAGAAGCACCATGTGAGCGCGCCGATTGAAGCAACTAAGTACAAAAAAGCCTCAAGAGCTCGCATCCAGCTTGACGGTGCGTGCTCTAAAACTGTGAGCACTCCCAAGAGCATGGCTTCGGTGCCGATGGCAAAGGCCAGAGCTTTGAAAAACCTTCGTCTCATCAGAACATCACTCCTTCATCAAAAGATTCATCCCAAGAATCGCATAGGCTGAGCTCACGGCAAGCATGACGAAAGCCTTGCCATACACGCCTTAGATCGACCGCCATTTGAAGCAGCTTGATAGCGGCCACATTTGTCAGCACGCCGATCAAGATTGCGACCGAAATGGTCAGACAAAACAAAAGGACTTTTTTCATACTTTCTCGATTCGGTGCCTCCGTGAGATGATTGAGAGCGCCAACAACCAACCACGCCCACGGAGGCGAAACTGTGATTTCTTTAGAACTTGCGATTACTGCAATCGGATCGATTGCTGCAGCTATAGCCGCCTACTACGCCGTAAGGCAAAGAGCCATGGAAAAAAGCCGTCTCTACTATGTCAACCAAGTCCGCGTGCAAACCCGAGACGGGTTTACAGCTATTCGTTTCAAGCTCATGCCTGGCGACTTGTCGGTCGATCTCGAAAGAATCTCTATTCCGGGTCATCGCATTGCTCCTGCACCCAATGATTTGTGCATGAAGTGGTCTGCGCCCTCTTCGGATGACTGGCGAGACTGGCTGGAAGTCTCAGGCCGTTTTTCATCATCAACACATCCAGCAGGAATGTGGATTTCGGCCTCTGTCACACCTCCGTTAGAGCAAGCGTTCTCAATCAAAGTCAGGACCAAGTCGATCTTTTTGAGTACGAGCCTCAAGGTCAAGACCTGAACAAGGATGGTCACGGACAGGGCAAACAGCGTGATCTGATTCAGTACCTGGATGGTCATCACACCTCCATCGCCGATTGCCACGGGGTCTTGCGAGAACCGTCCATGCAGTAGGCTCCAGATTCCGGCTCATACCAGAGCCACTGGCGACCTTCCCACCGCCCGTTACGCTGTTTGATGACATTGATGATGCTGTCGGCTTCTTGCTTGTCTTCCGCCGGCGTCAGCGTGCGATCTTCGCGTCGTTTTTCCTTGGCCTTGTTGCGCTGAATCGTGATGACGTTATCCACCTGATCTGTGATCGCTCCCGTGCCTCGGAAAGAGAACTTGCCGATCTCTTCGTTCTCGTCCTTGCCCTTGCGAACATGGTGAACAAGATGAATGTGAACCTGAAGCATCTTCGCCAGCTTGCACAGTTCTTGCACGAAGTCTTTTTGAGCGTTGTAGTCGTCTTCTCCGGACACACAGCACATCAGGTTGTCGATGAAGATGTGCTTGCAAAAGCGCTGCTGAGCGGCAATCGTGATTGCGCCATAGAGCACCTGTAAATTGATTGCGCCGACGTAGTCGAAAATCAAAAGTCGCTCTTGGAAGTGGTCGAGAAACTTCAAGCCTTCTGAGATCTGTGTCGGACGATGCCCGAGCCATTGGCCGCACATACGCGCGAGCGTGCGCTCCGGCGTCATTTCAAGCGACACAATGCAAGGCTTTTCGCCACGCTCAGACAGTAAAAGCGCGATCTGGCCAGTCAGATTCGACTTGCCATGTCCGTTGATTCCGCCCCAGATTGACACTTCGCCAGAGCGCAGGCTCAGACGTGGAATCAGAGGGCAAGGCTGTCCGTCAAAGCGGCCCTCGATGATGCTAAGGAAAGCGTCTTCAAAAGCCTTCGGCTTGCGCAGACGAAAGTACGGGTCGAGGCTTTCATAAGCGTCCAGATAGACCTGCTCCGGTGTGATGTGGTCAATAACTTCAGAATCGTCATGCATGGAAGAATTCCTTTTTTGATTTGTATGGGTCAAAACGGCATAGACCCTTGTCTGTGTCCGTGTAGATCATTGCCGGGAGATTTTTCGGCTTTAAAAGCTCCGTCCAGAGCGTTCTGGCGCGTCGATAGTCCGCCGGATCGGGTACGTCAATCCATACGTTCAGGCATCGGCAGTAGGACAGATCAACGTCTTGGATGCGGTCGGTTGTCTCGATGATGATGTCCAGGCGACCATCGAGCACCGGAAACTTCCGCTCGTGGAAATGCTCACGCGCTTCGCCGAAGGTAAAGCAGACGGTGTGCAAGGCTTCAAGCTTGCAAGGCAAGGAGGCTTTTGTCGGAATCATCGGAAAAGCCCTCCGAAAAGCTCTTCTGCCTCACGCTGCTCTTTTTCGGCCTGCAATTCCTCGGGCGTCTTTGCCCGACGAGGTATGAACGGGTTGTGCGCAGGATTCGGTGCCGGTGTTGACTCTCGGTAGTTCGGACAAAACGGGTTTCTGGGGGTGTCCTTCAAGACGAACCGAGCCTCGAACCCTTGCCAGCCGCGAGCGACCATCATCTCGATGGCCTGTGAAAGCGTCATGGAACACTTGGCGGCCTCGGAGCGCGTGCGCTTGATGACCGTTTCGGTGATCGGCGCTTTCTTGGCCTTGCGGAGTGTGACGAAGTCCGCCCAAAGCTGTTCGGGTACGTCTTCAGGTCGGGGAATGGAGAAGGAAGTTTTGGACGATTCCTTTTCTTTCCTTTTCTCTTTCCTTTTACAGCCCCCACCGTGGGGGCTACCCGTCAACCCCATAGTGGGGGCTACCCCCTGTCCATCATGGGGGCTAGGGTTTACTGTGGGGGTGACCCCCATAATGGGGGCTACCTCGTCTTGTGCATGAGGTTGAAAATCATCGATAAGAACTTGTCTGTTCTTTATCTGTTCTTTATCTGTTATGGGTAAACGTTGTTTACCCTTACCGTAAACGTCGTTTACCGTAGCAGTAATCGTGGTTGACGGTAATCCTCGTTTACCGTAAACGTCGTTTACCGTAAACGTGATTTCTGAAGGTCGCGCAATGGCCTTTTTAAGTGCGAGAACACCCTTTGCCTCAAGCGAAGCAAGTGTTTTCGTGACGCATTGCTTGGTATAGCCAGATCGCGAGCACAACGTTTCCTTTTCGGCGTCGTCCGAAACGATCGGGGGGTTGCATCGTCCGCTTTCGGAATTTCGGAACGACAAGGCGACCACGGCCACGAACTTTTCGGTCGAGGTCAGGTCCTGCCGTCTCAAAATCGCAAGCTGATCAGTCAGATTTCCGAAAGCCATACAGCACCTCTCGCTCAGTCCCTAAAAATCGGGTTGAGCACTTTCTTAGGAATGCCTGTAACGCGAGCCACATCAGGCACGCGCTTTGGCGGAACTGCACCAGCGGCAAGCCAAGACTCGACTGCCTGGCGCGAAACATTGAGCTGTTCGGCCAACTGGCGACGACCGCCCGCCGCCTCGATGGCGACAGCGACTGCATTCACGCGGTCGCGACAAGCGGTATTTGTCTGGGTAGTTGTCATTGAATCCTCCTTTTGGCAAGTCATAGTAGCACGTACAACCAAGACTAGCAAGCTACACTTGCGTAGCGACATGCAATTTTTTCTTGCAAACTGTCGTCGTAAGGAGGAAAAAATGAACAACATCCGCGAAGCAATGCAAGCCAAAGGCTTGACTCAGCAACAGGTCGCCGACCACCTTGGAGTGTCGCGACAAGCCGTGCAACGTTGGTGCCAAGGCTTTCCGCCGTCCATGGAACGCCTCAATGCGCTTGCAACTTTTCTTGGCGTTACGGTCGGCTATCTGACTGGCTCGGAAAAAGCAACCGATGTCCAATTCATTACAGACATAGAATCGCCACTTCCCAGCGACGAATACATTCGCGTTAATGTGCTCGATGTGTCCGGAGCCTGCGCTGGCGAGATCGAAGCCCTCGGTGAAGAAAACGCAAAAATTGTCGGTGGTGTGGATTTTTTCAAGCCGTTCCTACGCCAACTCTGCGGAGTCACATCCCTTTCAAAGCTTGACATCATCAATACGATTGGCGATTCAATGGAGCCAACCATTTCCCGCAGCTCGTTTGCTTTGATTGATCGCAACCAAAGCCTTCTGCTCTCAGATGGCATCTACTGCTTCACCATCGCCGGCTCTCTTTTTGTCAAGCGTGTTCAAAGACGCCCAGATGGAAGCATCAAGGTGATTTCTGACAATCCTCGATACGACCCCTTTATCATCGAGCCGCACGATTCCGAGCGCACGGTAATCATCGGACGAGTGGTCTATGTCTTCAACGGCATGAGACTTTGATATTGCGCAACAAATCGCGATTAATAGCCGCCTTCGGGCGGCTTTTTTATTGCTTTTGACAACCGGAAAAGCAAGTGACGCTTGCAATTATTTTTTGCTAGTGCTAGTATCGCTTTACAAGCAAAAGCAATTAACGCTTGCGCGAATTGCCTAGCTTGAAAGCAAGCGTCACCGAAGGCGCGTGCAAAGCGGGTGCAAGTCCCGTGGTGCCTGAGTGGGGATGACGACCTGACCTAACGGCCCAAGCAAGCGCACAGTCAACACGCGCAACCTGATTTGATGCCCGAGTGTGGGCTACATGGCGGAGTGATACCTCCGCTCACTTCAGGGAAAAGGCCAATCGAAGCCAGTTCTTCGGAACTGGTTTCCGTGGGTCTTTTTCATGGAGAAAACCATGCGCTACTACAAACCCGACCTAGTCTGGGAGGCCCGTCAGAAACTCACGCGGATGGTCGATGAAGGCATCTTCGACGAGGTTGATGCTGACACGGCCGCCGAGATCGTTGACATGGTCGCTACATCCGACGATTTCGATTTTGACTTCGACAGAACCGTCCAGCTCTGGGAATGGTTCGAAGAAAAATTTGACTTTGCAGAGGCATCGGCATGACCACCAAGAAGTACTTCAAGGCCATCGACTGGCAGGTAGAACCCTGCGACCTCACTCGCGGCGGCGACAACCTGATCAACCTCCGCTGCTTGGACGGCTCACACGTCGATCTGTGCATAACCGGATCCTGCACGATCTTCATCTTCGGCATCCGACTCGACGAGTTCAAGGCATCGATCAGCGATCTTGCAAAGAGCCTTCGAAAGCCAGACCTCGACAACTCGCTGGGCGTTATCCAGTGGTGTGCATACGAAGGCTTGACGATCACAAAAGGCAACGTCTTGGCTCGATTTGGCACTGACAAAGATCACGTCCAAGGTCTGATCGACTACAGCCGCGAGTTTCTACGGCAAGTAAAGGAGAACCAAGAAGATGCGCAAGCTGCTTGACTGGATGCTCACGGCGGACGAACACGGCGATTCGCCAATCGGTTTGATCGTGGCCATCGCCACCTTCCTGATCTGTATGTACGCAATCGCCTGTATGCCATGCCACTAACCACCAGAAGGCACGCCCTTCTGTCTGCCGCTCCGATCGAGTTCTCTCCTGCTCGATACAAAGACCCCGGGGCGGCAGACAAAAGGACGCAACTCACGAAAAGAGACGACTAGGGGTGTGAGTCCCCGGACGCTATGAAGCTCTTTGGCAAGAGTGGAGCCGAGCGCGGCACGGCTACGTAGTCAACCGTAGACCGTTAGCGGGGGTGCAGCCGCCCCGTCAGGCCAAGGCCTTTTCAAAAGAGAAGGCCCACGTGAGGCCGTTTGACCATTCGGGATTTCCGAGGAATTAAACGGCTTGACGCGGGAATATGTAACGATCTTGCCGACTTATGCCGAACTATGCCGAGGAATTCGTTATAGTTCAGGTGTTGATAAAGGACTTGTAAATGAACAACGTGCTCCGTTTTGTCTCTGCTGGCGTTGCTGCATTAGGAACCCCGTGGATGCCACGGCAGTACCCTAAATTCAGCAACACGCCATTTTCTGATGATCGCAAGAAACTGCATCAGGATTATTTGCGCGTGCGGGAAGACCTTCAGAGAAGCATCGCCAAAGTAAAGGAAGAGAATGCCGCAGAAACATACCGCCGTTGAAGTGCAGGATCAATCGGGAAATCAGCTGCGAGCCGTATCACAGGAAAATGATTTCCCCTTGCCGCCTGCTGACGAGCTTCAAAAGCTTCACCAGTTCCGACCTGACCTTGTTGATAAGGTTTTGGAAATGACAGAAAAAGAAGCTCAGGCCAGACGAAATAGATGGTGCACGATCGACAAGTATGTACATCGGCAAAACATGATGTCGGCAGGCGGTTCTATTGCGATAGCTCTTGTAGCGTTCGGCGGAGCAATTTATCTAGCCATGAACAACCACGATTGGGTTGCTTTCGGACTTGTCGGCTCCACCCTTGGAGTAGTCGTTTACGCGATAAGTCGAGCTAATAAGTAGTTCCTTTATCGAGCCAAAGAATTTTCTTGCCCGTGGTAAATTCCACTTGGCACAGCATGGGTCGCACCATGCTTGTATTAAGTCCTGGCTTTTAGAAGCAGGCCTCTGCGGAGTCGAGATTGCAATCGCCCGCAGCGACACTTCAGCCCCGTTGGCGTAAGTCTTCGGGGCCTTGCTTTATCTGCAAAATTCCATCAGCCGCCTCCGGGCGGCTTTTTCGTACCCGTTCTAGTCGAGTCGCATGTAAGAAAAGCCGCCAACTGGCGGCTTTCCCCCTTACGATCGATCGATTTCGCAAGGTATACGGTGTAGCTTGACTACCCGCAACAGGACTGTAGTAACAGTCCCAGTTCTTTGTCAACAAGATTCAAATAATTTTCTTGTAACAGCCTCGCACCCGCGAGGCTTTTTCTTTTTCCGGAGCCGACATGAAAGAGGCTTACTTTGATCCGGCGCTGCAGAAACACCTCGAGCGCCGGGCGCTGATCCACAAATGGCAAGCACGCAAAGCGCTCATCAAAAAGTACCGAATTCTCATCGCCAGCAGCGCAGCTTCCGTCTCGATGGTCGCTGCGCTTTTCTTTTGGAAGATTTATCCGCTCATCCAGGAGCATCTATGACAGAAGCAAAGGTTTACACCGCAATCTCTGAGCTCACAGACGAGCTCAGACAACACGGCATCGAAAAGGCCAAAAAGTCGCAGGGCGGACAGTTCAACTACGCCTACCGAGGCATCGAGGACGTGTACGCAGCGCTCGCTCCTCTGCTGCCGAAGCATCACATCGTTATCGCCCCGGTGCGAATCGAGAAGGAGCCGGACAGCACAGCCGGCAAGATGAGGCTCGTGCGTATCAAGGTGTCGTACCAGCTCACCCGCCCGGAAGACGGCAGCCACTTCTGCGTCGAGTCTCTCGGCGAAGGAGCAGACACCGGCGACAAGGCCGCAGGCAAAGCGATGAGCTACGCTTACAAAAGCCTCATGTTTCAGCTCTTCTGCATTCCCGTCGCAGGAATTCCTGACAGCGACAAACAGCAGTCGCCGGCGCCGGAAGAAGCGCGCCCGTTCATTGACAACGATCTCGTTGACCGGAACCGCATGGCCGCCAATACCGGCAAGGAGGCATGGGTCGAGTTCTGGAAGAGTTGTTCAAAGGATGAGCGCGAGACTCTGCGCACATCCGGCGAAGTCGATCTTGCCAAGAAGATCATCGAAGCCATGCAGGGAGGTTTGCCATGAGTAGCCCGCTTCAGCAGACAGCGCAATGGTTCGCAGACCGCTGCGGTTGCTTGACGGCTTCACGCGCTGCTGCCGTGCTTCAGCGCAGAAAGGACGGAAAGCCCACTGCTGCCTATGAGGCTCTGATTGACACACTCATCTGCGAGCGTGTCACAAACCAACCGGAAGGCATTGGCAATCCGCCGTCGATTCAGTGGGGCCGCGACCATGAGGATGAAGCGCGCGATGCCTACGAAGACGCTACCGGCGAACTGGTGGACCTCGTGGGATTTATCCCGCACCCGACAATCGAGTTCTTCGGTGCGTCCCCCGACGGACTTGTGGGAGAAGACGGACTACTCGAAATTAAGTGCCCATACAGCACAAATGTTCATCTGCAGCGCGTGACCGCGGGAATTGTGCCTGAAGAGTACAAACCGCAGATGCTCGTGCAACTGCTCTGTACCGGTCGCAAATGGGTTGACTTCGTGAGCTACGACCCGCGCCTTTCCGGCGCATGGTCGCCAGCCAAGCTTTTCATCGCGCGGTATGAGCCAACGCAAGACGAACTTAATACCGCTCTGGAGCAATGTGAGACGTTCCTAGCCGAAGTCAAAACGCGTTTCGACGCACTTGCGAGAGCTGTTATCAAGGAAAAAGCTCCACAACCAAATTTTGCCAGGACACGTCCGGGTGCACCCAACGAGGCTTGGGTCAAAGCTTACGCACAATGAACCAACTAAGGAGCGGCCGCAGAAATGCGGCTTTTTTCATTCATGACAAAAAGATTCGAGATTGATCCCCGCCTCAAGAAGATAGCGGATCACTACGGCTTCGACGCTCAAGCCGAAAAGACAATCGAAGAGATGGCCGAATTGATCGTCGCCATCAAAAACCTCAAAAAGTTTGACGGTTGCGAGGCCGACCATCTTGTGAACTTTTTCGAGGAACTGGCCGACGTCAAGATCATGGTCGACCAACTCATTTACCTGCATAACAAAACTGCCCCAGAAGACTACGACGTGGAGTCGGAAGTCGAGTTCAAGATCAATCGTCAGCTGAAACGCATCGAGGCCGAGAAGGAGGAGCCATGAGCGAGGCCAAAGTGAAGTGGCACAAGTGGCCAGATGAAAAACCACCAGAGAATCAGTTCCTTTTGCTGACGCATCTGGGCGAAAACGGATGCACGTTTGTCGACGATGGTTATTTCGACTCCACGGACGGCGGCTGGCAAGGACGGTTTTGCTTTATCTGCGAGGTCCTTGCCTGGGCAGAAATGCCAGAGCCATACAAGTCAGAGTAACCACCTTCGGTCGCCCGCCGGTTCCTCCCGCAGGCTTTTCCATCCGGTGCGCGGCCAACTTTCTTCGGCCGCCTCCCGTGATGTGTGCAAGCGTAGGGTACTGCGCGGGCGGTGGCCTTCCATTGGAGAGATATCCATGACAATTGAAGAAATTCGTGGCCAGATTTGGGATACCGTTCTGAAAGCAGTCGTAACTCACGGAACAAACACCCCTGAAACTCTGGCCAAATCTCTAACGAGTGCTCAAGAGATTATCGCGAACTGGAATCCTTGCGAGTCAGCTCATCGAGCAGAGAGCGAAGATAAAGCGCTTGCACACGAGCCTTCTCACGAATGACATCATCAGGGCTCTTAGCGGGGTTCGCCAGACCATAAGTTTGTTGGTCGGGCAAGTTAATTTGTCCCGCCTGTACGAGTTCTGCAATCAGTGCAACAGCGCTGTCTTGGTCAAAAGATTTCATATCTTCTTCCTTTCAGTGAATGATTAAAGGTGTCGAACTTAGGATGCCCGACACACGAATGATTTCACTGAAAGGAGCCAAAAGGCAAAAAGAGCGGCTCCAGAATCGGTTATACTTTCCCTGCTTCTCCATCGAAGCGCGGGATTGGCGTCCCGTTTCTAGAAGGCGGTCAGCCGCCAAGTTGTCGTGAGCGGCTTTTTTGTTGGTTGATCGCAAGGGAGTAACCATCCGTTACCCCCTTTGCAAGTCTCCTTTACGGGCGGGCTTGCAGGCTCCTTCGGGAGGCCGGAGCCTTCTAGCCGGTACGCCAACCTGCAACGCCCGCCCACCATGATTGGCGTCGTGGTGCCGGGAACACAACCCGTACTAGAAGGAGACAGCAATGTCTGCACTCGCTATTTTCTCGTTCGAGAACTCTCAGGTTCGCACCCTCGGCACGGCCGAAACTCCTCTTTTCGTAGCAATCGACATCTGCACAGCGTTGGGGCTATCCAACGCTCGCAAAGCCGTTGCTGATCACGTCGATACGGAAGACATCATCAAAGCTGAGATCGAAACCAAGGGAGGCCGCCAAACGGTCAACTGCGTCAACGAGTCCGGCCTCTACGCCCTGATCTTCGGCTCAAAGCTCGAAAACGCCAAACGCTTCAAGCGTTGGGTCACAAACGAGGTTCTGCCCGCCATCCGCAAGCAAGGTCACTACGAATGCCCGATCGCAACCATCACGCCCTCGCAACAGCTCCAGCTGCGCGAGGAAGTCGCCAGACGTGCCAAGGCTGTATCAGCTCACTACCAGACCGTGTATCGCGCGCTCTACGCACGCTTCCAAGTCCCGCGCTACACCGAAATCCTCGCAAAGGACTTCGGCGCCGCGATCGACTTCATCCGCACGGTTGACCTGAGAACGCCCGTCGTCCGCGATGAAGAGCCGGCTCACGAGATGCTTCCGACTGCCAAGGCGCAAGTCCTTGCCTCGGTCGAGTTCTGCGAGCACGTCCGCACGCTCGTCTATTGCTGGCGATACCTCTTCAAAAAGGAAATCGATCTTGTCTATCAAACCATGCGTGCCATGAAGTCGCCTCACGCGCCCATGCTCTGGGAGGCCATCCACGATCTGAACCTCATCTTCCTCGAGAAGGACCTCGAGAAGGTCGGATTCCCAGTCAAGGAGCTGAAGTGCTACCAATATTGGGCCGCACACAACAACGCTGAATAAACAAATCCACAGCCGCCTCCGGGCGGCTTTTTTATGCCATGAGCAAACAAAAGAAAAAGCGCACAAAAAAGTACCAACCCGGTAGGCCGAAGATTCCAACGTGGGCGTATGACTCCTGGGGGCAACTGACCGAAAAGGACTTCGAGATTTTCGAGGACGCCGTCAAGATCGATCTCGGCCTGATACGCATGGGGACGCAAGAGCAATGCCGGTACGGCGACCTGATCTTTGCCATGAAGCAACTCTTCGCTTTCTCTAAGAAATTCTCGCGGGACGCCGAGTATCAGCTGCTTGCCACGATGGGCACCGCAGCAATCCACGGCATGAAGAACCTTGCGGACGAGGTCAAAGAAGGAAAGCCACGGCGCCCGGCTGTCGAGGCCGCCATGCTCAAGCCATTAGAGCACGCCATTGCGACGTACTTCAAGATGATGCGCGAGTTGTACCGAAGCGAGCACGAGTTCGCCAGGCGCGAAGCCGACAACCTCAATCTGACGAAGGCGCTCCAGGATGTGGCCCACGGCGGAGTCGCAGTTGTTGCTCCCGATGAGAACGACGAGGAGGTAAGCCGCTGCGGCGTCCAAGGCGTGGCCTATGTGCATGGCCGTTGCGAACCTGGCTATCTCGTGCGGGAGGATAGTCAGAACTTTTGGATGATCCCAGAACGCGAGACTTTCGTTCGCATCACAGAGCCCACATTGATGTTTTTCCTTGAAGAGAAACCCAGCTATGTAAACACCATCCGAAGCCAAAATCAAGATCATCCCAATTAAAAACCCAAGGATGCTAATCAAGGTCCGGCCCCTTCTAAACGGCTGCATACGGATCACTTGGCACACCCCGTACAAGACGATCTGGCTGTCCGACATGACTGACCAGGAAGCGCTAGCACTGCAGGCAGCAATCAACGATGCGCTGATCGAATTAGACAATGAGGCTTACAATGACAACGTCCGCAGATAAAAATACTTTTTCACCAGAAGAACAATTCCTTCGCGCCTGGGATGTGGCGAAGTTACTTGGGATTTCGATTCCAACCGTATGGAGATGGGCAAGGGAAGGCAAGCTTCCAAAGCCCGTGAAAATCTCTCAGCGCATCACTGTTTGGAAGAAAACGGAAATCATCCCTTGCGTCGAAGCTTTGCAGGCTGGTTGAGCTTCGAGCAGCAAAACTCCCCCCAAGCATCCATGATCCGCCGCCGCTCTTCCAACATGGCGGCGCGATCATAGGCTCCACCATAGCCGTCATCGAGCTTGTGCGCTAGGCATAGCTCAACGGCGTCTCTATCGAAGCGCTTCAAATTTGCATCCAGCTTCGTCCACGTCTTAAACGTCGCGCGCGATGTACCGTGGACTGTGATGCGAATGTCCTTCCCCAATGTTTCAGTCTGAGCCTGGTCGATCCACAACGGCAAGCCTTGTCTCTTGGCCTGTTTGTTCATATCGCCAACAATTTGACCTAACCCGGTATCTGACATCACCTTATGCTGGTAAGGGGATGGGAAGACCAGATCGGTGTTGGCCATTCTCGGCAGTGACTTGAGCAACCGAATTGCTGCCGTGCTCAGCAAAACGACAAAAATCCCTCGACCTTTAACCTTCATGGCCGATTCCGGGCAAGTCCACGTGCCGGCCTCCAGATCAATGTCAGACCATCTGGCAGTGCGCACCGCCTTTGAACGCGAAGCAGTCAAAATCGCGAAGGCAAAAGCCTTACTGGCGATCGTGCCCCAGTTCATCAGTTCGCAAAAGAACTCCGGCATCTCCTCCGGATCCAGTGCACCCATATTTCGAGGCTGCTTGACATGGGGCGATAGGTTCTCGAGCAAACCTCCCAAGGCACATCGCTTATCGGCAGGATTTTCACCCTCCAACATTCCCATTGCCTGCGCCCATCGAAACACTCCGTTGATGATGGTGAGGCACTTGTTCTTGGCCTCCGTCGTAGTTGTCCAAATGGGTTTCAGGCACCGAAAGACATCCTGTGCCCTAATTGCATCAACCGGCATCTTCCCGAGTACCGGATTGATGTTCCGCGACAGATATGCTTCAACGACAGACACTCCTCGCACATTCTTATCGTAGTAGCCAGTTTTGACTCTGGCATCCAGCCATTGCTTTGCGACAGCCTCGAAAGTGCCTGCTTTGACCTGTGGAGACACTAAAACAGCAAGTTTGCGCTTCTCTCGTTGCTCCCGACGTTTTTGCGCGATGTCATGACCGTCTCGTACATCGGCAGCATACTTTGCTGCTTTCTCACGAGCCTGAGCCAGCGTGATTGAAGAAGTCGTCCCCAGTGATACAAAAGATCTTTTTCCTGTCAGAGGCGAGGCGTACCGGAAGACGTAGTACTTACCTTCGCCTTTTACCATCAGGTAAAGACCATTAACGCCACCCAAACAGGTAAAACCTTGCTTAGTAATGGCTGCCACCTGTTTTACGGTCAGAGGTTTTACTTGTTTCATTCAAAGAATTTCAATGGTATAACCGACCGAAAAGTTATACCATACGGAAGCGCTCTTTGCTAACTTGTCGTGATACGTTGTGATATTAAAAAAGCCCCGACTCACGGGGCTTTTATTCAACATCTGATCCGTTACGATCTGTCGTGATTCTCTAAAATGGTGCGGATGGTCGGACTCGAACCGACACGCCTTGCGGCGTCAGAACCTAAATCTGGTGCGTCTACCAATTTCGCCACATCCGCGCAAATCGGAGCGCGCATTGTACCTGAAAGCAGTTTACTTGCGCGCTCAATTATCAGAGCAGATTATTTGCCGCTTTCCTTATCCTGGCAGCAGCACTGGCCTTCACCGTGGTGATGATTACCTTCACCGCCACAGCAGCATTCGCCTTCACCATGATGACGCTGGCCTTCACCGCCACAGCAGCATTCGCCTTCACCGTGGTGATGGTGATATCAGCA
>OGEA01000780.1_pt1 | contig 18365 bp, 14 predicted proteins | sample 1570531 | NCBI WGS metagenome assembly OGEA01 (sample SAMEA2581973, study PRJEB24529) | metagenome | biome: Human gut stool | place: China | collected 2011 | reverse complement strand
TGGATTCCGTTGACGATCTGGGGCAAATTCATTGTCATTGGGAGAATGGTTCTTCGCTGGCGCTTATTCCGGGCGTTGACCATTTTCATCAGGATATGACTCAGGAGCCTGGGATTGAGAGCAGCGAAGAACAGGAGCCTGATTTGGAACTGTGAGGTGATGTGATATGAGAAGAAGCGCCGCTGCGTATCAGAAATTTACCGAGGATGAGATTCGGAAAGCAAACAGCGTGGATATTCTATCCCTGGCCCGTGGCTATGGATATGAGCCGGAAAAGGCAGGCCGCAAAGCTGTCCACATGAAGCACAGCGGCTGTCTTTACATCTTCCCCGGATGCATTGTTTTTTTCTCCACATCCTGCCAGCAAAAATATTGCCCCAAGTACCGTGATTCCTGCTGATACCCACCTTTTGTTTAACATATCTCCTCCGAACCCATAACCTCTGCTTTTCATTATATACCAAAAAGCCGCCGCACATAAATAGAGAATTTTCTCTGTGCGACAGCTTTTTCTTATTCACTTTATTATTTACTGCTCTCTTTCATCTTTGCAAAAATACTCTGTAACACAATAAAGAAACAAAGTAATGCTGCAACTGCGATGCTCGACCAGGAACTTAAGAGCTTACCATTGGTCTTTACCAGAGTTGAGATTGTACCGTTGATCAGTACACCGAAGAAGGAACCGATCACATTTCCAACTCCTCCGGTCAGGAGCGTTCCACCGATAACGGATGATGCAATGGCATCCATCTCTAATCCAAGTGCCTGCTGCACGTTGCCGGACATGGTATTCAAGCAATAGCAGATACCGCCGATCGAACAGAGGAAAGAAGATAACACATAAGCTTTTAATTTTGTCTTTTTCACATCAAGTCCCATCATGGTCGCTGACTGCTCACTGCCGCCAACTGCATAAAGACTTCTTCCGAATTTGGTGTAGCGGAGCATCAGAAATACCACGACTAACACTACCAGTGCCACAACCACGGAAATACGGATAAACGGTACCTGTACCACGCCTTTACCATTGACATAAGATCCAAACGGAAGTTTGATCTTGGCATTTGCAAGTTTTACAAAAAATTCATTGCTGCTGATCGATACCTGATCCGTACAGATCACAGCCGTCATACCTCTTGCGAAGAACATTCCCGCCATCGTCACAATAAATGGCTGGATATTTAAATATCCGACACAGAAACCCTGTACAATTCCAAATACAACGCCGATCAAAAGGACCAGAATACAAAGAACCACTGCGTTCATGTTCCATCTCTCCATTCCGACCGCAAGAAACATACAGTCCATAGCTACAAGAGAACCAACCGAGATGTCGATTCCGCCTGTCAGCATAACACATGTCATTCCACAGGTAATGCATAAGAGTCCCGCATTATTGATCAGTACATTTAAAAATGTCTGCAGGTGTGTAAATCCCTTATTTGCATAAATCGCACATCCGACTGCATACATGACGAAGAATAAAACGATTGTGATGATCAAAAGTACCGTGTTTCCATTCATTTTCTTTTTCTTCATTATGCGACACCTCCTTTTGCCAGCTGTCTTTTTGCAGACATCTTTTTCATATAATCCTTAAACGGAGGCGCCTGGATCGCAACGATGATGATAACAATGACCGCCTTGTATACCGGTGCCTGTTCGGTGGAAACACCCAGCGCATACAGTGTTGTCGTGATCGCCTGGATCGTATATGCACCGATAATAGAACCGGTAAGACGGAACTTTCCGCCGCCAAGACTGTTACCGCCAAGTGCAACTGCAAGAATTGCATCCAGCTCAAAGTTTAATCCGATATTGTTAGAATCTGCAGAACTGATACGGGAAGATGCCACAATTCCGGCAATTCCGGCGCAAAGTCCACAGACAATGTAGCATAGGAAAATAATTCTTTCTGATTTGATACCTGCAATACGGGAAGCCTTTTTGTTGATACCAACACTCTGTACATATAACCCCAGCGCCGTCTTTTTTAGTATCAGGGAAGTGATTATGGTACATACGGCTGCCACAACAATCGGTGTCGGGATAAATCCAAGATATCCACCAAAAATTTTAAAGGAATCCTCTCTTACATACACAATCATATTGTTACATAATAACAGACCGATTGCTCTTGCTGCCGAGAATAAAATAAGCGTTGCGACCATCGGCTGTACATTCAGATACGATACTAAAAATCCGTTAAATGCACCGCAGACACATCCGATCAGGATACCGCCAAGCACTCCGATGATAAGCGGTCTCGCCAGTTCATTCGTGGAGGAAACTCCATAGCCTGCAAGCAGCATACAGCAGAACGACGCTGCCAGTGACATGACCGAACCAACGGAAATATCAGTACCTGCAGAACAGGATACAACCAGAGTCATTCCGATCGCAAGGATCGCGATCTCACTTCCACGGTTTAAGATATCGATCATACGTCCATACAATACTCCGTTTCGAATGGAGATCGTAAAGAAATTAAATGCAAAATTTCCCGATGCAACATCGTAAATGATATTTACCGCCATTACCAATAACATACAAAAGATAGGCAGAAACAGCGGTTTGCTGATCAGTTTCTTTATATTATTCATTTGTGCCACCTCCTGCGATCGCCTGCATTACATGTTCCTGTGTCAGATTATCCGTGATCTCACCGACTTTTTCCCCATCTCTTAATACGACAAGTTTCGAACAGGTTCGAAGCATCTCTTCGATCTCAGAAGAAATAAAGATCAGGCTCTTTCCCTCCTCCGCTAACTGGATCACAAGTTTCTGGATCTCTGTCTTTGTTCCGACATCGATACCACGCGTCGGTTCATCTAAAATTAAAAATTCCGGATCGGTCGCAAGCCAGCGTGCTAAGATCACCTTCTGCTGGTTACCACCGGAGAGCTGTTTAATCAGTGTCTCCCTGTTTGCGGTCTTGATCTGAAGAAGTTCTATGTATTTGTCCGCGATCTCGATCTGCTTACTCATCGGCAGCAGTTTGAATATTCCACGTTTTGCCTGCAGTGCAAGAATAATATTTTCCCTTACCGACAGGTCACCTATGATACCTTCTGCCTTTCTGTCATCCGGCAATAGTCCCATTCCAAGGTTCATGGCATCGATCGGAGCATTGATCTTTACTTCTTTTCCCGCCACTTTCAGTTCTCCGGTCTGATTTTTGTCCGCGCCGTAAATAACACGTGCTAACTCACTTCTACCGGAACCTAAAAGTCCGGTCAATCCGACTACCTCTCCCTTATGGATCTGTAAGTCAAACGGTTTGATTTTTCCTTTATGGCTCAATCCCTTTGCATCGATAAACAGCGGTTCCTTTGAAAAGTCTTTCGCCTGCTCTGTTTTTACGGCCGCAAGATCATCAAAATCTTTTCCCATCATTGCCGCAACCAGACGCACCCTCGGCAGTTCTTCGATTGGATATTCCCCGACTAATTTACCGTTTCTGAGTACTGTGATACGGTCACAGACCGCATAGACCTGCTCTAAAAAATGGGTTACAAACACGATTGCAACTCCCTTTTCTTTCAGCTGACGCATCAGGGTAAATAATTTTTCTACTTCATGGTCATCCAACGATGACGTCGGCTCATCTAAGATAAGTACTTTACATTCCATATCCACCGCTCTCGCGATTGCGATCATCTGCTGCAGGGCAAGTGAATATTCTTCCAGATTCTGCGTTACATCAATTTTTATATCCAGACTGTCCATGATCTTTTCCGATTTTGCGACCATGGTCTTCCAGTCGATCGTTCCAAGTTTTGTTTTCGGTTCCCTTCCAATAAATAAATTCTCTGCAACACTAAGATTCGGGCAAAGATTTACCTCCTGATACACAGTGGAAATGCCCTTTTTCTGTGCATCCAGCGTCGAATGATTGACAACCGGACCATCGATGCCCTCCACATGTATTTCTCCTGCCTCAAATGCATTGATTCCTGTCAGACATTTGATCAGCGTAGATTTTCCGGCACCATTTTCCCCCATCAGTGCCATGATCTCACCTTTGCGTAATGTAAGATCCACATGATCCAATGCTTTTACTCCCGGAAATGTCATGGTTATTCCGCGCATGGTCAATACAACATTACTCTCCATCTTCCTTCACCCTTTCTTTAAAATGGGAGAGACCAGATGGTCTCCCCCGCATTTTATGCCATCAGGTTTGATTAGTACTGTGCATCTACGATTTCTTTTGTGACAACGGTCAGATCCTGATCTTCTCCATTTACATTGATCGTAGAAAGGACATCCTCATTTACGAACCAGTGTTCTGTCATGTATACTTCTTTCTCCGGAGTCTCACCAGCCTGAAGCTGTTTGATAACTTCCTCTACGAACGGAGCTGCAAGCGGGTTACACTCAAAGTCTGCATTGATGTCACCGGACATTACATACTCAAGTCCTGCGGTACATGCATCAAAGGAAACAAGGATCACATCACCATCTACACCGTAGGAGATACCAGCTGCCTTCATTGCATCCATTGCACCGAATGCTTCGTTATCGTTCTGGCATACAACAACATTAAATTTACCTTCATAACTCTTGATGTAGGACTCCATGACTTCCTGTCCGCCTGCCTGTGTGAAATCACCTGTCTGGGAATCTAAGATATTCCATCCATTTGCATCTGCAATCTCTTTAAATCCGTCGGTACGTCCGATCGTTGCGGAAGCTCCGGTAGATCCCTCGATCACAAGTACATTGACATCACTGATGCCCTTTGCATCTGTATATGCTTTTAACCACTCTCCTGCTGCAAGACCTTCTGTCTTGAAGTTAGAACCTACCCATGAAACATATTTATCTGAGTCATCGATCGTACGGTCAATGACAATAACCGGAATTCCTGCTTCCTCGCACTCTGTCAGTACAGTGTCCCATCCGGTTGATACGATCGGATCGATGATGATATAATCAACATCCTGCTCGATAAATCCTCTGACTGCCTCTAACTGTACTGCAGAATCATTATCACAGTCTACAAACTGAAGATCGTATCCATTGTCTGCGGAAAAAACACTTAAACAGGAATCTGTGGAAGCGGTACGCCAGTCAGATTCGTGTCCAACCTGTGCAAAACCAATTGTAACCGTATCACCGCTTGCTGCGGAGCTCTCTGTTCCGGCTGCCTCTGCGCTGTCATCTGTCTGATCTGCAGCAGCTGCATCATCTGTTTTTGCTGCGGCATCATTGGATGCACCCGCATTACCTGTTGACGTGTTTGCGCTGTTTCCGCATCCTGCTAACATTGTTGCCCCTAATGCCATACACATTACCATACTCACCAATTTTCTTTTCATTTCAAAAACCTCCCATAGTTTTTTTAGATTTGGTTTCGTTGCTAACCATGGTCTAATTATAACTGTGAGAGGTTTTTATGAATACCGAATTAAATTTGAATTAAGTATAATTTTTTACTAAATTGTGAACAGCTTTCATATATTTCGGTAAAAAAGTGTATTTTTTTTGGAAAAATGTGTATTTTTTATGAACTGCTTTCTGTTCTTACCGGAATTCTTACCCAGACTTCCGTTTCTTCCCCGTAGGTACTCTGCACTTTCAGTCCATATTCCGTGCCATAATGCAACTGGATGCGTTGATTGACATTAAACAGTCCAAAGCCGTCATTTTCTTTTTTCGTATTGCCATCCTCTTTTAACATCGCGCATACTTCTGCAAGTCTCTGTTTATCCATCCCGATCCCGTTATCTTTTACCTTAAAGATCAAGACATCCGCACAACGCTCCGCCGAGACCGTGATATGTCCCTTTCCACGCTTGTTTTTTATGCCATGGTAAAGTGCATTTTCCACTAACGGCTGAAGTGTCAGTTTGATGACCTCATAACCGTAATATTCCTCCGGGATCGCAATCTCATAATCTAAAATGTCCCGGTAGCGGAACTGCTGGATCTCTAAATAGCTGCGGATATGCTCTGTCTCTTCTTTCACGGAGACAAACTCCCTTCCCTTACTCAAAGAAGTCCTGAAAAATGTGGACAGGGAGGACACCATCATTACGACCTCGTCTGTCTTTTTTGACTCGGCAAGCCAGATGATATTATCGAGCGTGTTATATAAGAAATGAGGATTGATCTGCTCCTGCAGCACCCGAAGCTCTGCTGCCCTTAAATTCAACTCCTCCGTATGGATATCTTCCACAAGGTTGCCGATTTTTTCCACCATCTGGTTAAAACTCTTATTTAGCACCTCAATCTCTTCCGGTCCGGTTTTCACCGCCCGGATTCTGAAATCGCCACCCCCGGCAGCCACTGCGGCATCGCACAGCTCCCCGATTGGTTCTGTGATGCCCGTCACGATTTTTCTGCTGACTGCAAATGCACCCACTAAGATCACCAGTAAAATACCGCTCGTGATCGCAATCGCCTGCTCCACATCATTACGGATCCCACCCCGCAGATCCTCCATGTTCATGCTCTCGTAATAAATATAATACTGGATCTGTTCCTGGATCAGCTCCGTCAGCACCCTGATATTTAAGTCCAAACTCTCCATATTTGTCTCATAAGATCCACTGACTAACGCATCTTCCTCAATCTCCTGCACCCTTTTTTCAAGGGTGTCAAGACTCTTTAAAATTCGCGAGAGACGCTGTTTCGCATATGCGGAATCGGCATCCTCTGCCAATTCCCCAAACACCTCTCTCGCCTCTTTGATCATCTTTTGCGGCTTTTGTGTATCGACTAACTCCTCCGCACGTTCCGAATTAACCACGATAATGTACATCACATAGTCGATATCTTCCTTGAATCCGATGTTATATGCATTTGCCTTTGTGATCTTCTCCACAATATGGTCATATTTTGACGATACATTGTTGATCATAAAAAGCAAATATGTGATCATAACCGTTAGTGGGATCACACAGATAAGAAGCAGCAGATACAACCTGTTTTTTAATGAAAATTTTTTTCTTACGTTCATAATTTTTCCTGTTCCTGCTCTGGTCTGTCACTCCTGTTTCTGTATTCCCGCGGCGTACACCCCTGTGTCTTTTTAAACAGGTTACTGAAATAATGTGCATCCCGGAAACCGACTTCAAATGCAATCTCCGTGGTCTTAGTCCCGGTCGTCCGCAATAACTGTTTTGCCTTATCCATGCGCACCTTTGTCAGATACTCAACAAACGTCACTCCCGTCTCCTGTCCGAATACAGTGCTGAAATGGCTCGAACTTAAATTTACCTCCGAAGCGACCATATTTAAGGAGATATCCTCATGATTATAGTTATCTTCTATGTAGGCTTTTGCATGCTGGATCAGATTGTCATATCTGCGTTCCATGCCCTGCTCCCGCAGTTCGATCACTGCCCCGAACAGATTTTTGATGTACTCCCTCGCCTGTCCTGCAGTGCCAAGAAAAATTTCCATCTTCTGCGCATCTTTGTACTGTTCCAACAGATTTTCACTGGTATATCCGCTTTTTTCCAACACGGAGACCGCGCTCACATACAGATCCATCAGCACATACTGACACAGCAGAACCGACTGTAAGCTACCGTTTGAGATTTTCCGGAAATAATCATCCACAAACCCGGATACTTCCTCTTTTCTTCCTGTATACAAAAACTGTTCCACCTGTCTGCGGTCGATCCCGGACACATTGAGTTCCCCAAGATCTAATGTCTCTTTTGTTTCCATCTCATTTTCTATCTTCTTTACCTGTTCCGTGATCTTATTTTTCTCTAAGGAATACCGCTTTGCAAAAAGAAGATTCGCTTCCTCGTAACATTTTTTGATCTCGCTGAACCGTGTGACCGGTATCCCGTATACCGCGGCATAATCGATCTTATTTTCCCCGCAGAGATATATTTCAAGTTCCTGTTCAATGGCATTTTTCAGCTGTTCAAGCGTCACACCATTTTCCTCTTTCAGTACCAGATGATATTCCCCACAGCTTAGTTTTGCGCAGATCACACTCGAACCGTATGCAAAAAACTGTTCCATATGATCTTCAAATGCTTCATCTTTTTCATAAAACGTCTCCGTCCCATCCTCGAAAAAGAGCTGTAACATAAGAACATTGTAGCGCTCCGCTGCCAGTTCGATCTCCTGTTCTCTAGCCTCTTTTAACACCTCCGAAAAGGAGTGCTCACCGGATACGATATGTCGGAACAGTCTTCTTTTTGTAAGTGTTTTCTGTTCTTTTTCGTTTTTTGTCTCTTCCTGTCTGCCTCTCCTGCCGTAAATTTTTTCTGCGATCCGCCTGATTGCTTCTAAAAGCTGTGCACTGGTCACCGGTTTCAGCAGATAGTCTTCCACACCGATCGAGATAGCTTCTTTTGCATAATCAAACTCACCATATCCGCTCAGAATCAGGATACTCGTATCCGGAAGTTCCTGTTTTACGATCCGGCTAAGTTCCAGTCCATCCATAAAAGGCATCCTGATGTCCGTGATCAGGATGTCCGGTTTTAGTTTCTGAATCATCGGATACGCGAGTTCTCCATCACTCGCCTCACCAACAAATTCAAATCCTTCCTCCTGCCATGCAATATTATTTCGTATCCCCTCCCGCATTACAATCTCATCTTCTGCCAGAAAAATTTTCAACATCGTTTCTGTTTCCCCCATCATATCTTCTTCCCGGACTCCCCATCCGCCGGAAAATCTATATGATGAAAATAGCACATTCCATAAAATGTTTCAATAAACAACTTTTGAAAAAGACCGGAGCCGCATGATTTCATATAGTGTCCCAAATCATGTCACTCCGGTCTTTTATTATATTATTTCCATCAACAATTTTTATTTTTCCCTATTGTACCGACAGGTAAGAATATCCCATCAGACTCTCATCCACCGCATGTGCGACCTCACGTCCCTCACGGATTGCCCACACGACAAGAGACTGTCCTCTGTGCACATCACCTGCTGCAAATACATTTTTCACACTTGTTGCATATGCGCCCTCTGCGGTTGAAATGTTCGTTCTTGCATTTAACTCAACACCAAACGCATCTGCAACATATTTTTCTGTTCCAAGGAATCCTGCTGCGATCAGAACCAGATCTGCATCAAGTTTCGTCTCGGAACCCGGCACTTCTGACATTACCATGCGTCCGGTCTTTTCATCCTTTTTGCCCTCTAATTTTACGGTTTTTAATCCGCAGAGCTTACCGTTCTTGTCTTTTTAGAACTCTTTGACTGTCGTCTGGTAGATACGTGGATCATGTCCAAATACAGCGATCGCTTCCTCCTGACCGTAGTCTGTCTTGCAGACTTTCGGCCACTCCGGCCACGGGTTGTTCTCTGCTCTGGTATCCGGTGCTTTCGGCATCATCTCAAGCTGTGTCACGCTCGCGCAGCCATGGCGGATGGATGTTCCGACACAGTCGTTTCCGGTATCACCGCCACCGATGATGACCACTTTTTTGCCCTTTGCAGAAATATAATTGTTATCTTTCAGGTCGGAATCTAAAAGACTCTTTGTGGTTGCCTTTAAGAAATCCACTGCAAAGTAAATGCCCTTTGCATCACGTCCCGGTGCTTTGATATCACGCGGATTTTTTGCACCGCAGGCTAAGATCACGCGGTCATAATCCTTTAACAGCTTGGCAGCTTTTACGTCTTTGCCCACGTTGACTCCTGTGATAAATTCCACACCTTCTTCTTTCATGATATCCACTTTACGGTCGATCACCCATTTTTCCAGTTTCATATTCGGGATACCATACATTAAAAGTCCGCCGATGCGGTCATCTCTCTCGAATACAGTTACCTGATGACCACGTTTGTTTAACTGGTCTGCTGCCGCAAGTCCTGCAGGACCGGAACCAATGATCGCAACTTTCTTTCCTGTGCGCACTCTCGGCGGTTTTGCTGCTGCATATCCTTTTGCGTAAGCATTTTCGATAATTCCGTGCTCATTTGCCTTGCAGGTAACAGGATCTTCCCAGTGACCACAGGTGCAGGCTGCTTCACAGAGAGCCGGGCAGACACGTGATGTAAATTCCGGGAAGTTATTGGTTTTCTTTAAACGGTTATATGCCTGTTCCCAGTTTCCGGTATAGACAAGATCATTCCACTCCGGTACCAGATTGTGCAGCGGGCATCCACTTGTCATTCCCATGATGGTCATACCGGACTGACAAAATGGCACACCGCAGTTCATACATCTTGCACCCTGAATCTGCTGTTTTTCCATGGAAAGCGGTATATGAAATTCTTTAAAGTTTTTGATGCACTCTTTCGGCTCGATTGCCTTTGCGTCTTCTCTCTCATAATCTATAAATCCAGTTGGTTTTCCCATTATTTATATCCTCCATCGTGATGCCATGCGGCAATGCTGCCACATGAACATCTTCCTTATTTAACCTCTTGTGTTTGCATAGAATGCTTCAATCTGCGCCTGCTCTGAGGATAATCCTTTCTCCTCCATCTGAACAATTGCCATCAGCATCCGGTTATAATCGTATGGAATGACCTTTTTAAATTTCGGCAGATATTCACTGAAATTGTCAAGGATTTCTTTTCCTTTTTCGGAATTGGTCAAAGCTACATGTTCTTTGATCATATCCTTTAATTCCATAACGTCATATTTATTGGATATTTCTTCGGAAAATACCATTTCTTTGTTCATTCTTGTATACAGATCATTGTCCTCGTCGAGCACATATGCGATACCGCCGCTCATACCTGCTGCAAAGTTCTTTCCAGTCTTACCAAGGACTACGACACGTCCGCCGGTCATATACTCACATCCATGATCGCCGACTCCTTCAACAACTGCGGATGCACCGGAGTTACGGACACAGAAACGCTCGCCTGCGACACCGCTGATAAATGCTTTTCCGCTGGTTGCACCATAGAGGGCAACGTTACCGATGATGATGTTCTCATCTTTTTTGTATTTCACGCCTGCCGGAGCATAGACAACCAGTTTTCCACCGGAAAGTCCTTTTCCAAAGTAGTCATTGGAATCTCCGACTAACTCTAAGGTCAGTCCTTTCGGGATAAATGCGCCGAAACTCTGTCCGCCTGCGCCGCTGCATTTTACGATAAAGGTATCTTCCGGAAGTCCCTCACCACCATATTTCTTTGTGATCTCAGAACCAAAGATCGTACCGAAGGAACGGTCGGTGTTTGTCACTTCCACATCAATACTTCTGCGCTGCTGTTTTTCAAGTGCTGGTCCTAACTGTTTTAAGAGCACCGTGATATCTTTTGATTTTTCCAGTTCGAAATCATAAACCTGTTTCGGATCAAAGATAACTTTCTTTTTCTGGTCTGCAAATGGGTTGTTTAAGATCTTGGAAAGATCAATTTCTTTCTCCCTGCCGCTTAAGTCCTCACGAACCTTTAACAGATCACTTCTGCCGACCATCTCATCGATCGTCTTACAACCGAGTTTTGCCATGTATTCCCTTAACTCTGCTGCGATGAAACGCATGAAGTTCTCAACATACTCCGGTTTTCCTGCGAAACGCTTACGAAGCTCCGGATTCTGGGTTGCAATACCTGCCGGACAGGTATCCAGATTACATACACGCATCATAACACATCCCATAGTTACAAGCGGAGCGGTTGCAAAACCATATTCTTCTGCGCCGAGCAGTGCTGCGATTGCAACGTCACGGCCACTCATTAACTTACCATCTGTCTCAATGCGGACTTTATTTCTAAGTCCGTTCATGATCAGAGTCTGGTGTGTCTCGGAAAGTCCAAGCTCCCAAGGAAGACCTGCATTGTGGATAGAGCTTGCCGGAGCTGCACCGGTACCACCGTCATAACCGGAAATCAGTACAACCTGTGCACCTGCTTTTGCAACACCGGCTGCAACGGTACCCACACCTGCCTCAGATACCAGTTTTACTGTGATTCTCGCATCACGGTTCGAGTTCTTTAAGTCAAAGATCAACTGTTCAAGATCCTCGATGGAGTAGATATCGTGATGCGGCGGCGGGGAAATAAGAGCCACGCCCGGTGTGGAAAGTCTTGTCTTTGCGATCCACGGATAAACTTTTTTGCCCGGAAGATGTCCACCTTCACCAGGTTTTGCACCCTGTGCCATCTTGATCTGGATTTCCTGTGCACTGACTAAGTACTGGCTGGTAACACCAAAACGTCCGGATGCGACTTGTTTGATCGCAGAACAACGGTTCACACTGCTGTTTTTACTTGCGATACGTTCTGCATCCTCACCACCTTCACCAGAGTTGGATTTACCGTGCAGACGGTTCATTGCGATCGCAAGTGTCTCATGCGCTTCCTGAGAAATAGAACCATAGGACATAGCACCTGTTTTAAATCTCTGAACAATAGATTCCACACTCTCGACTTCTTCAAGCGGCACGCCTTTTTTCGGATAATTGAAATCCATCAGTCCACGCAGTGTGATCTCTCTTTCTTCCTTATTTACTAAATCTGTATACTGTTTAAATAACTCATAATCGCCACGTCTGGTTGCTTCCTGTAACAGATGGATCGTTGCCGGGTTATAAAGGTGTGGATCTGCCCCGCTTCTCATCTTATGACGTCCGCGGCTCTCTAAGGTCAGATCAGATTCAAGTCCGAGCGGATCATAGGCTGCGGAGTGTAGCTCATTGACATCGTTTTCGATATCTTTTAATGTGATACCGCCAATACGGCTGACTGTGTTGGTAAAATATTTGTCAATGACATTTTTATCGATACCGATCGCCTCGAAGATCTTAGAACCTTCGTAAGACTGGATCGTGGAAATACCCATCTTGGATGCGATCTTTACGATGCCGTTTAAGATTGCATTGTTGTAATCCTGTACTGCTGCATAGTAATCTTTGTCAAGCATATGCTCGTCTACAAGCTGTTTTACTGTATCCTGTACCAGATATGGGTTGATTGCGCAGGCACCATAGCCAAGCAGTGTTGCAAAATGATGTACCTCTCTCGGTTCACCGGACTCTAAGATCATCGCAACGGATGTTCTCTTTTTCGTTCTTACCAGATGCTGCTGTAAGGCAGATACGGCGAGCAGTGATGGGATCGGTACATGGTTCTCATCAATTCCACGGTCGGAAAGGATGAGGATATTTGCACCATCTCTGTATGCACGGTCTGCCTCCACAAACAGACGGTCGATCGCTTTTTCAAGGCTTGTGTTTTTATAATAAATGATTGGAATCACTTCTACCTTAAATCCCGGCACCTTCATAGCTTTGATCTTCATCAGGTCTGTGTTTGTCAGGATCGGGTTATTAACCTTTAATACCTGACAGTTCTCTGCCTTTTCCTCTAAGAGGTTACCGTCCTCACCGATATAAACTGTTGTGGATGTTACAACTTTCTCACGGATCGAATCGATCGGCGGGTTTGTTACCTGTGCGAACAGTTGTTTGAAATAGTTAAATAACGGCTGATGGTCACTCGCAAGTGCAGCAAGCGGTGTATCAATACCCATGGCAGATGTACCCTCGCCGCCGTTCCTTGCCATCGGAAGGATTGCTTCACGCAGGGACTCGAATGTATAACCGAAAGCCTTCTGCATTCTCTGGCGCTCTTCCTTGGTGTATTCCGGCACACGCTCGTTCGGGATTTTTAGATCTTCCAGTTTTAAGAGGTTGCGGTCAAGCCATTCACCGTATGGCTGTTTGTTTGCATAAGTTTCTTTCAACTCATCATCGTCGATCACGCGGCCTGCAACGGTATCAACCAGAAGCATTTTACCAGGACGCAGACGCTCTTTTACGAGAATCTTTGTCGGATCGATATCAAGTACACCGACCTCGGAGGAGAGGATCAGATAATCATCATCTGTAATGTAATAACGGGAAGGACGCAGACCGTTGCGGTCAAGCACTGCTCCCATCATATCACCGTCGGAGAACAGAATAGATGCAGGTCCGTCCCACGGCTCCATCATCGTCGCATAATACTGATAGAAATCTTTTTTCTTCTGTGACATGATGCGGTTGTTTGCCCATGGCTCCGGGATCATGATCATAACTGCAAGTGGAAGTTCCATGCCGCTCATAACCAGAAATTCCAAGGTATTATCAAGCATTGCGGAGTCGGAACCCTCGGAATTGATAACCGGAAGTACCTTCTGCAGTTCTCCTTTTAAGTGCTCAGACTCCATCGTCTCCTCGCGGGCAAGCATCTTGTCCGCATTACCCTTGATGGTGTTGATCTCACCGTTATGTACGATAAAACGGTTCGGATGCGCTCTCTCCCAGCTTGGATTCGTGTTCGTGGAGAAACGGGAGTGCACGGTTGCGATCGCTGATTCGTAATCTTTATCCTGTAAGTCAGCAAAGAATAAGCGAAGCTGCTCTACTAAGAACATACCTTTGTATACGATGGTTCTGCTGGATAAAGAAACCACATAAGTATCATCGTTGGACTGTTCAAAAACACGTCTTGCCACATACAGTTTGCGGTCAAAATCAAGTCCCTTTGCCACTTCTGCCGGACGTTTGACAAAGCCCTGCATAATATACGGCATACAGTCAACTGCTTTCTGTCCGAGTTTGGTCGGATCGGTTGGAACTTCTCTCCATCCTAAGAACTCCATTCCTTCCTTGTTCACGATGACCTCAAACATTTTCTTCGCCTGGTTGCGTTTTAATTCATCCTGCGGGAAGAAAAACATGCCGACACCGTAGTCTCTCTCCTCTCCAAGCTCGATTCCAAGTGGTTTTGTCACTTTGGAGAAAAACTTGTGTGATACCTGAAGCAGAATACCAACACCGTCACCTGTCTTGCCCTCTGCATCTTTACCTGCTCTGTGTTTCAAGTTTTCTACGATCTTTAATGCATTCTCTACCGTTGCATGTGTCTTGATACCTTTGATATTGACAACAGCACCGATACCGCAGTTATCATGTTCAAATCTCGGATCATACATTCCGGTTTCTGTCTTACAGCTGCCCGCTACAGAAAAACGGTCTAATTTCTGCTCTTTCATCTTCAACTTCCTTTCTCCATCCACTCATCTGTCTTTGCCTGAAAAACAGTTGTCTTTTGTCGGATTTGTTATGTATTAATATACAACTTTCATATTCGTTTGTCTACCAGTTTTTTCTTTATATTATCTGATAATATGATAATTGTATGGAATGCATGTATATTATCTGTCTTTTTTATTTATTTTCTCTCAAAATAATATCTATACAAACAATTCAACAGAAAAAAGATGCAAAAAAAATTCATTAATTTTTCTGCATCTTCGCATTTTTATTATTTCTATTAAATTGTGTTTAAATTGTATCTGTGTCTTTCCGCTCTTTTACCTGCAGATCTATGCTTCCATGCCTGCCAGCTCATCCATTTTTTTCTTAAACCCATGGTTAAAAATTGCGATTACACGTCCGACTCCGATCACTGCCACCACCGTTCCAAGCCCGATTCCGATCAGATGTCCCTGACAGACCAGTCCGACTGTGATCATGATACAGATGTTGAAGAGGTCAAAACAGTTTTTGGTAAATCCCACACTCTTATGTACCGTGTCTGCGATCGCCTGCATAGCTTCCGGCAAGTTGATTTGGGTATGCCTCCCCAAATACCAGAATCACTGCCGAAAACAGATTCAGAAACCTTGTGAAAATAAGACTTAACGGCAACTGCAGCAGATCCATAAGCAGTGTCAGACGGATGTCCATTTTCTGCGCATGCATCAAAGTTTCTCCCTCTGCCTTCTGATACCGGAAGTGCCGGATCAGATGCAGGATCATCTCCACAAGCACAAACAGTGTGTAGATCACCATTGTCATATTCATTGTTCTTTCCCTGATTTCTTTCGCTCATCTGTTACAATGTGTTTCAATTCCATTGTCATGGACTAATAGTTTCTTTCCCATATCTGGTCAAAGAAGTCATTTCCCTCCAGTGTTTTCCCATCACAACTATACAAAGCACCATTATCAATATCAAGTGACAGAAGAAGCGTGGAATCATCCAGGTATGGCGTCATTTTTTCCTGCAAAAACGGGACGACATCTTCCCTGTGTGTACATTCGTTCCAGTCCTGGTGTTCATCCTTGTCAACTGCAAATTCAACGCCATAAGTATCCTCTATCACGATTCCCTTTTCATCATCCACATAAAAGGCTGCAAAGTCATATTGGGCAGTTCCCTGCATTTCGTAGGTTGTGCTTATAAGCAGATAGTCCAGACCATCTTTTTTTGAAAGACATATTGTTCCATTGCCTGCATGTGACAGGTGAAAGTTTCGGCTGATAAACCGCGGATGACTCTCATATTCTCCGTCTTTTGTTCCACGATATACTTTCACATAACATCCATACGAACTGTTGCTTACAACATCGTCTACCGATGCATCCGGCTCACTGCCATATCCAACTACGGAAATGAGGTCTGCAATCCCATCGTGTGTGAGATCTGCCGTTGTCTCAAATATAGGCACTTCATATGCATCCTTCCCCGGATAATCTGAGTTATAGTAGTTACCCTCTTCCCCTAACTGACCGATATCGCCGTAGGTGGAATAGACATATTCCTGATTTTCCACGATATATTTTTCTGTCTCTGCTACTTTGCTGCATCCGGTGAAACAGCCACAAAAAAGTGCAGAAACAATCATAGTCATCATTAACTTATGTTTCATTTTCCCACCTCATAATATACTCTTTTTCACCTGTATCTTCATCAATTTCTTCCGCCTGGATCAGAAAATTTTCTCTCAGATAAAAACGCACCGCACGCACATTCTTTTGATATACGCCTAAACGCAGTTCTGTTTTCCCTCTCTTTGCGTGATCTAGCAGCCGTTTTCCAATTCCATTCGACTGTACAGTTTCTTTCACAAACAGTCCTTCTACATATTGGTCGTTTATCCCGATAAAACCTGCGATCTGACCATTCTTCTCGTCTTCATATACATATACTTCTGCTTCCGGCAGAATCTGTTTCACCATTTCATAATTGCCGGTCCAATATTCCTTGTCTATAAAACTATGTGCCTCGATGTTTGTCTCAAGCCATATCTGCAAAACATCAGATATATCCTTTTCTTCCATTTTTCTTATCATACATTTACCCCATCTCTATTTTCGTCTTAGTGCACTGCAAAGATATCTTTTTACCCACTCCTTATCGCTCATAAAATTTCATTTTTCTGTATTGATAAAAGCCGGAAAATCCGCAATTTATACGCATTTCCGGCTCTCTGCTTACATATGCTGTCTATCATTCTTTTTGTTTCATAAACTATAGTTCATGCAGCTTCAGGCTCTCTCGTCAAATTCCACATTCTTCTTCCACTTCCAGAACCCCCATATCACAGCGCCAGCCACCACAAGCATCACTGCCGTAAATCCAATTCCTTTCGCATCCGTCGTATAGCCAAAGGACAGCCATCCCGTTTCCTCACGCACGACCGACACAGTGTTTGCTGCGATATGTCCCAGTACCGGCACATAGAAAAATCCTGTTTTTTCATACAAAAATGCAAGCAGACATCCCAAAACCGCCGCATACAGAAACTGCACCAGGTTCGCATGCACCAGTCCAAAGATCAATGCGGAACAAATAATTGCAGGGGCGACACCCAACATCAATTTTAGTCTCTGATAAACCACGCCCCTGAATAATAATTCTTCCGCGATTGGGATCAGAAAACAGGATCCAAGGAACTCATAGACTGCTGCGCCTGCAAAAAATGCCTGATTTGCAGTCTGGAACCCTTCTGATGCCTGAATTAATGATGTCATCGCAATGATATTGTTGACTGCAATTCCAAGTGCCGCTATGGACACAACAGTCACGGCAATATTGATTGCCTGCTCACTGCTAAAGCGAAACTTCTTTTTTCCGTAAACAGTATCCCGGATGTTTTGATCTGCCATATAAAATTTTAATATGACCGGAATCGTAACTGCATCACCCACAAGCTGGCGCAGCATGTAAGTCTCATCTGCACTGCCGAGAAGTATCTCCAATGCAAAATAACAGAGACTTGATACCACATAGTAAAGCCCGACCGGATAAATAATCTGCCAGATCTGGAAGCCCTTTGTCTGTTTCATCGTTTGTTTCCCTTCGTATCACGTCCCGCGGTGCGCAGACGGTTTAATGCCACTTCTTTGCCTTTTACTTCAATATTTACTATATCTTCCGCATTCAGAAGATAGATCGCCGCAAGCGCGTCCCCGGCACCTAATTTCATGCCGCGCACACCGACTGCTCCCTTTTTCTTTTCCGGGATACTGGAAATGTCGATCCGTAGGAAAAAGTCTTTTTCGGACTGCATCACGAGCGTCTCCTCAAGTGCAAGTGCCTGTAATTCTTTAAGAAGGACCTTAAATGACTCAGGAATACCAGGCTCTTAAATATTGTCACCCTTGATAATAGCTTCGTAAGTCTTAACTCGTCCTACA
>OGEA01000768.1_pt1 | contig 18643 bp, 12 predicted proteins | sample 1570531 | NCBI WGS metagenome assembly OGEA01 (sample SAMEA2581973, study PRJEB24529) | metagenome | biome: Human gut stool | place: China | collected 2011 | reverse complement strand
GAGATAAAAAATGCAAATGATGAATTTGATGGAAATGTTTATATTAAAATAGAAAATAGTAAAATCAAAGATGTTAAAATTCTTTCAGAAGGTAATAAAATTGATAAATTAATAAAACAACAAGAAATATTCAGTAATTATTTTATAGTTTTGTACCTAATTATTTGGAGTGTATTTGCTTTCATAACATTAGAATTTGTTGATTTAATAGTTTGCAATAATCGCAAATTGCAGTAAAATAAAATTGACATAGAAAACAATAGCTCTACTCCAGTTACAATTAAAAAGACAGATAACACCGCTACAAGGTATTATCTGTCTTTATTTTTGTCTTTGTTATGTTGTGATTGATTTTCTTGTGTATTTGATATGATTTTTGCGTTATGATTGATCTGATTCCTTGATAAAGGAATTTTTCGTGAAGCTGTTTTTGAATTAGATTGTGCATTAGAAAATCTTTTTGATGATTCTAATATGTATTGTGCTAAATCGGGTGCTTTCCTTGCTTGTTTAAGAAAAATTACTGTATCAATTATTTCCTTGTATGAACTGATTTCATCTTCAGACCACACCCCGAACAACTTGCCTTTTTCAACCGGTACGGGAGATATTCCGTCTTTGATACTATATATATTATTTCCTTCTCTGTCATAAAGTTTTATATCATCAAAAATGTTTTCTTTGTAAATTATATCCAAGTTATCACAAATTGCATCAACCACTTTATCGTGGTGTTCTTTAGCGGTAGCTCGTGGTATCATACCAAATCTAATATTATTTTCATATCTTAGTATGGTGCTTTCGTAAGAGATATCCTTTTTTACTGAAATTAAATGTAATTCAACTTTATAATTCTTATTCTTCAACAAATGACAAGTATTGAGCGGAACATCAGCTGTTCTCAATGTTCCTTCAATAATCAGATTATATTTCATATCACTTAAATCTGAAATAAGCCTTTCAACAACTTCATTGATGAAAGGCTGTGTATATTTTGGAGAGTCATCACCGAATTCATCCTGTATGTTCTCAAAAAGAGGGTGTGATTGACGGTAAGCATCGGCATTTATGGCAATGACATTTTTGTTTTTACGAAGAATATTCTTCTGAAGTTGTGTTTTTCCTGCTCCCGGTTGTCCACCAAGAATGTAGGCAATAGGATTTTGTACAGGAATTTTATCAAATAAAATACGCTCTAAAATTTCTTCGTAAGCTAATTCAAATTCAGCATTAGTATAATTCATACCAATGCTCCAACGGAAATAGCTGACGGTATATGCTCAATTATCCACTCATATTCTTTTACATTGCTGTATAGGTTATCTAATTCAGACTGGTTATCACAAAGAATTATCTTTGTATTGTATGAGCATAAATCCTTATACATCTTTTTTATGCAATCTAAAGCTGAGTCAGAGCGAAGATACTTTTCATACTTTGCCATAACGGCATTTGCATATTCTACCAAAACTTCACATTGTGCAGTTACAAAATAATTAGTTTTCATATACATACTCCTTTCAGTCCTCGCAATAATATTCAATTGCTATTTGCTTTACCTGGTTAAAAACATTTAGGTTTTCAGGCTTAATTTTAAGATTATCAAAGGATTCATCATTTGCAAAATAATAATTACTCAATGCTTCAAGAAAAGCAAGCTCATCTATGTTATCATAATTAGCAAGCATATCATTTATAGTCTGATTAACAGTAGTACACAAAACACCGTTAAAATTGAGATATTCTATGTGGTCAAACGAATTGACAATGTGATATTCTATGTTATCAAATTGCCCCTTATTTTTTGCATATACCTGTATCTTAGATTCATTAACATAACCATTAAATAGTTCGAGATACTCAAGTGCCGAAACTCCGCACAGGATTAAATCCGTTCCTTGAACCACATCCTGCAACCAGTCAACATTAGAAAGATACCTTGTACTTGTAATTGACATCATAAATATCACCACGCTTACTTTTATAAACAAATAATCTTTTATATTATTATATGCTAAAAACGCTAAAAATGCAAGTATAATACAAAGTAAAACTGCCGTTTAAATTGATTTTAACGGCAGTTCTAAAAAAGAATATAATTAGTCAGGTTTTTATAAAAATCGTTTTACAGCTTATTTTAAGAGAAATCAACAATATAAAATGTCACTTTGTCACTTATAAGATTATGAGCTAATAAATTTTGAACGGTTTTTCTGTCAAGTCCACCTGTTCCACACCCAAGTAATGGAATGGCTATTGATTCCATATTTAAATCTTCAGCTATTGTTTTTATTTTAGGAATTAGCTTTTTTATATTTTTGATTTTTGCCTTGCTACCTGGAGTACGCATAGTAACTGCGTGTATTATTTTTCTACACTTTAAGTTAGGTGCGTTAGTCAAAAAAACATCTCCCGGTGCATAGCTAAAAAGAGGTTGTACTTTACATTTTGCTCTTGCAAGCTGTTCAACAGCTCCTTTAGATGCAAATTGTATGCTCTCTGCAACTCCTCTATGTAGTTCTGTAACACATCTTTTACCTCCCATATATCCAAAGCCGTTGGCTGCATTTACAATTGCATCTACATCAAATTTTGTTATATCTCCTTTTGCGTAAATTATCATAGTTCAGGTGCACTCCTTTTTATTTCAGGTTTATTTTGTTCCGGAGCAATTTTATTTTTTGTCCTGTGCAAAATAGAGTTCTTGCTAAAATAGCAAGTTTTTCGTTCTGAAGATACATTCTGTCGCTGAGCAAGGTCAATATTCAAAGCTGTGGTTAATTCAGCTAATCTGTCCGTCTTTTCTGTAAGCTCCTGTTCAAACTCAAAAGGTTTTGCAAGCATTTCGGTTGCCGACTTATAATCATAATCAAGTTGATTCAATTCTTTTTTAGCATTAGAAAGAAACTCATTAAATTTTGTAAACAAATTTTCAAGTTTGAACAGATTGTGAGAGTTAAGACTGCCAAAACCGGTTACATATTTTCCATCACCTAAAGTAGCCGTAATATCATCAAGTACTAAACCTTTGTTTATAATCTCAATAGGGAAACCACATATATCACCGACTGTAATGGTTTTGTTTCTTTGTTGTCTTGATAACGCTACAAAAGAACCGAGTGCTTTAGCCGCAGATTTTTTATCTTCTTCTGAATTAGAATAAGAAGTATCTCCAAAATTATAAGTGGGAATTAACAAACCTTCTTCATCTTTAGGTAATGTACTTAACTTATCAATATCTTTTTGAATATTACCAATCTTACATAACAATTTTTTCCTTTGCTCAGGATAAGCATTTACTTTATCTTCAAGTTCATAGCGGGTATTATCATATTCAGACTTATACGCTGTAAGTTCTTTTACTCTGTTTTCAAGGGTAAGCTTCTCTCTAATACGCTCATCACCGGTACAAAGAGCTTTAATTTCTGAATAAGATAATGAAGCCTGGTCAACATCACTACATTTTCTTGCAGGAGCTTTTGATGTCATAATTTGGCTAATAAACTTTTGTTTCTTCTCAAGTAATTGATATGAATAAGCATCAAAAGTGCCTTTAGTAACATAACGATAAAGGTGTACTTTTTTATTAATGTTGCCTTGTCTTACCATTCTTCCTCTCCTTTGTTCAAGGTCTGATGGACGCCACGGTACATCTAAGTCGTGCAGGGCAATGATTCTATCCTGCACATTTGTTCCTGTACCCATTTTACCGGTAGAACCTAAAAGCACACGAACCTCACCACTTCTTACTTTTGCAAACAGTTCTGATTTTTGCTTTTCGTTTTTGGCATCGTGGATAAAGGCAATTTCTTCTGCAGGAACACCTTTAGCAATCAACTTAGATTTAATATCATCATACACGCAGAATTTACCTGTTTCTTCAAGTGAATCAATTTCAGAAACGCTCTTTGTATCATCATCTTTACCATCTGTATCGGCGGATACATTTTTACCCGGAACACCTAAATCACAAAATACGATTTGTGTTAGCTTTTTATCCGAAGTTTTCTCATAGATTTCAAAAACTTTATTGACACATACATTCAGTTTTGTACCCGGATTATCTTCAAATTCCGGATCAATTAAACGAGGGTCAAGTCCCAACTTTCTTCCATCACCAGTTATTTTCAGCATATTATCCTCAGATGGATCAACTTTTCCTACATTAACATCATCTGCTCTATCAGATAATTCATCAACAAGCTCTTTCTGCAATTCAGTCGGCTCAACATCTAATATGTGCATTTCGCAGTCAGGTACATTAAGATTTAATGTATCCGATGTGCGTACATCTGCAATTAATTTAAACATAGACATTAATTCAGGCAAATTTGAATACTCTGCAATACGGGTGCGTTCTTTAAACTTATTGCCGGCAGGAGCAAGTTCATATTCTTTTTTCTGAACACCAAATGTTGATACCCAATTATCAAAGTTTTGCATATTATTATGATTTGCAAGAAAATCATAATTAAGGTATCTCATCATAGTATGTAACTCAGTTACACTATTTGAAATCGGTGTACCGGTAGCAAAAACTACACCCCTTCCACCGGTTTTTTCGTCAAGGTAACGACACTTTGCAAAAAGTTCTGTTGCCCTTTGTGATGCTCTCGAAGATATACCCGACACATTCTGCAATTTTGTAGTACAAAATAGGTTTTTAAATTCGTGTGCTTCATCAACAAACAACTTGTCGATACCAAGTTCTTCAAAATATATGGAATTATCCTTTTTAGCTGATTGTAATTTTGCAAGTTGCTTTTCAAGATTTTTCTTAGTACGCTCCATATCTTTGATTTTAAAATTACTGCCATCCTGTGCCTTTAACTCTGCAATACCTTTGATTATATTATCAATCTGCTCTTGATAAATTGCTTGTTGCCTTTCAGGCGATAACGGCAACATTTTAAGCTGTGTATGTCCGATAATAACAGCATCATAATTTCCGGTAGCAATCTTACTCATAAGTTTTTTTCGATTGTCTGCTTTAAAATCTTCTTTAGTTGCAACAAGAATATTTGCATTAGGATACAACTTTAAAAAATCATCACCGACTTGTTCAGTCAAATGATTTGGAACTGCAAAAAGTGATTTATGACACATACCAAGCCTTTTACACTCCATTGCTGTTGCAATCATCTCAAAAGTTTTACCGGCACCAACGCTATGTGCAAATAGTGTGTTACCACCAAATATAGCATGAGCAATAGCATTTTTCTGATGTTCGTGTAGTTCGATGTTTGAATTCATACCCGGAAAAGTAAGATGTGAACCATCATATTCACGAGGTTTGATACAATTAAAAGTTCTGTTATATGTATCAATAATATCTTTTCGTCTGTCTGCATCTTTGAAAAGCCAATTTTTAAATTCTCTGCGGATTGCATTTGCTTTTTGCTGAACTACTTGCGTTGCGGGTACATCAAGCTCACTTACCGGCTTATGATTTTTATCAAATACCGGTATTCCAAATTCATCAAGTTTAATTTTATATACCTTTGGTTCAGTGAGATTTAATGCTGATTGAAATATAGCATAACCCGAATAGCCGTGGGCACCATAAGTTTTAGTTACGGTGACAGACTTGTCAATAGATTTATTACTAATGCTCCATCTGCCGGAATAAGCTGAATATTCTACTTCAATCTTCTTACCATCTTTTTGCCAATAATATTTAGGTGCATAATCTGAACGATTTTCTTCAGGTGTCTTAAAAATCTCATACATAAATTGTTCATAATACTTTGGAGATATCCAGGTTGCACCGATACTTACATCAATGTCAGCGGCTTTTAATGGTTTTGGCTTTGCTTTCTCAAGTGCAATTATATTTGAACGATAAATATCATTATCTCTTGCACTTAAATTAGCCATATCAAGTTTTGCGTAAATATCTCCTGATAAATATTCGGATGCAGTCTGATATACAATGTTATCTTCACTTGACAACTCAGGAACAGGAAAAATTTCGCCGTTTGCACAGAGATTTGCTTTCAGATTTTCTTCCGGTATGTCAGTTAACTTACTCATATAAGCAAAATCAATGACACCTTTTTCTACAATAGATATAGCAAGAGCTTCTTCTGCAGTATCAATATGTTCTATTGTTGGCTTAGGAACATTTACACGCTGAGTAAATATATCTGACTTCTCAATTAATTTAGATTTGTCGTAGCTTTTTTCAAGTGATGCTACAAGTTGATAAGCACCATCAAAGCCAATAATATTACGATTATAATTACTATGCAAAAGACCGTATTTTATATAATAAGCATCGTAAAGTGTATTGAGCTTTGACTGTAGTTGAGCTACTTTATCATCGTTATTTTCATATTGCTGTACATCAAGTAGTTCACGCAATGTATCTCTCAATTCAATAAAATCAGAAATACGATTTATATTTTTAGCAGTGTACTTTTTATCAAGTAATTCAGAACCGGGAATAGTAAATAAATCTCCTTCTCCATTACTGCCATAAAAATAAATATCATTATTGCTCTTAAAATAACTTTCGGCACGAATACCCTGAGGTAATATAATTTCATCAGACTTTTCAGCCAATGGTATTAGCTTATCTTTATGCGGTGTATAAGTAAAGCTGATATTATTAACTGCTATTGCAAGTAAATCTGATAGCGTTCTTCCGTCATCGAATGGCACACACATTGTATCGTCTGTTCTGCCGTACATTTTATTACCCTCAACAATTTCACCAAGCACCATTTCAGGGTGCTTTACAAAATAATTGTTTACAGGCAATCCGGTTTCAAGCTGTCCTGTATGTACCCAAGACGGTTCAATTTCTAACTTTTTTTCTCTTTTTTGGAGGAATATAATGTCGGCTGTAACCTCCGTTCCTGCCGATTTAAAGGCGTTATTCGGCAATCTCACAGCACCTACCAAATCCGCTCTTTCGGCCAAGGTCTTGCGGAAAGAGCTGTCCTTTTTGTCAAGTGTACCTTTGGAAGTTACAAAAGCCACAATGCCGCCGTCACGCACTTTATCAAGTGATTTCAAAAAGAAATAATCGTGAATTTTTAGGTTTTGAGAGTTATACTTTTTATCATTTACTCCAAAATCTCCAAATGGAATATTACCGATTGCAACATCGAAGCTGTTGTCATTGAAATGAGTGTTTTCAAATCCGTCAATAGTGATATTAGCTTGCGGATATAGCTTTTGAGCTATTCTTCCTGACAAGCTGTCTTTTTCAACACCGTACAGATTTACTTTACCTTTTAAATCTGCAGGCAAGCGACCAAAGAAATTGCCAATGCCCATAGCAGGCTCGAGAATATTTCCGCTTTCAAGTCCTGCATTTTGAATAACCTTGTATATACTGTCAATTATTGTGCTGTCTGTATAAAATGCATCAAGTACTGATGACCTTGCAGCAGTATATTCATCATCAGTAAGCAGATTTTTTAGTTCTAAATACTCATTTTTCCATTTATCATTGTCAGGCTCAAAAGCATTTGCAAGACCACCCCAACCGGTATAAAGGGAAAGTTGCCTTTGCTCTGCAACAGTTGCTTTACGATTTTCACTTTCAAGAGTTTTTAATATTCTGATTGCCGTTATATTATTTTTAAACTTTGTCTTTGCTCCTGTAACAGTTTCTCTATCTTCCATTACATAATTTTTGCCTTTCTCTACAGTTGTATGTGCTGCATCAGAGAATAGAGTATCGCCGTTATCAAAATCAAACAGTGTAGGCTGTTCTGTTTCTATGTTTTGGGTAACTTCATTTTCATCTTGAGCCTTGGCAGGAAAATAAGCAACTGTTGGACGGTCGGCTTTTGGTTCGATGTCAGCTTGCTGTAATTTTTCATAATCATCAGCTGACATACTTCCGTCATAAACTGCCGTATCGAAATCATCTTCGAAACCCATACTGAATTTATCGGAAAAAGGCAAATTATTTTGCTTTGCAACTTCCTGTGCTTTGTTACGCAAGCTTGCTCTTTCCGCTATATCCTCCGGCTCAACTGTCAATATTTTATAACCGATTTCAACAAGCAAGTTTTCGTTATCTTCAAGATAAGAGGACGGAAATCCGACCATTGGTATCTTTTCTCCGTTAATTGTTCGTGACATAAGCGTTAAATTAAGTGCCTCGGCTGCTTCTTGAGCATTATCACCTAACACCTCATAAAAGTCACCCACACGGAATAGTATTATCGCATCAGGATGTTCTGATTGTATCTCAAAATAAGATTTGTAATAATCTGTTTTATCTGGAACAGTATAATTTACTGTAGCAATATTAGTAAGCTGTTTCTTAACTTCGTCAGTAATTCCCTCAGCTATATGTTCGTTGCTATAAAATTTTTGATATGTTTCAAGGAATAAATCATCACCTATATCAATGCATTTTTGTTCACTGATAGAATCAAGATAGTCAAAAAATGTTTCCACATCATCAGACTTGTCAGAAAACTTTTTTAAGGCATTTTCAATTTCATAGTAGTTAATCTCAGATATAACAAACTGTCCTCCGGAATTAGCATCGGAATTATAATATATATGTGTTACGCTTTCTGAGTCAGGATTGTTAAAAAACAAATCTCTGTCGAGTGTATCATAGTTTGGAAGAACCGGAGTATATGTTCCGCTTTCAATTTCACCCTCAATTTCAATTCGTGATGTATCCTTAACGCTTGCTACTATATTAATAAGACGGTCATAATCACCTTGCTGATATGCTAAGTACATATCTTCCATTTCAGAAACCGAAAAAGTAAAATCAAGAATATCAAGAACAGAGTCCATGTTTTTATCAATCATATTCTTAATTACTTTTTCCTGTTCTGACGAAAAGCCTTTATCTTGAGTATATTTTTCAAACAAGATATTTTTGTCAAACTCTTTTTTCAGACCATTAAAATCATTTCTGCTTGCAAATACACATTCTAATCCGTGTAAGTTTTCAAAGATTTTTACAAACTCATCGGATAATTTAGCTATGTCATCAGCACTATATTTGTTAGTGCCTTCAAACATTGCATCAAAAGCAGATAATAAATTTTCATCATCAATTCTGTCTAATAAAAGATTTTCTGCTTTATTTATTGACTTAAGCTGTTCTTCAGAATAATTAAGTTTTTTAACCGCATCTTTGATTGCATTTGTAATTTTGCCGTTACTGTTAGCAATTAAACTTCTCTGTTCAGTTATCTCTTTTGCTATACTTTGAATTTGTTCAACATAAGCCTTGTCAATGGTAATTGTAACAGAGTTATATACATCGTACAGCTTACCTGAAAAGGGTATATTCAGTTCATCAAGCCTATAAGCAACAGCGTAAGCAATGTCAGCACTATATTTTTGATAGTATTTATTATTGATGTTTTTAAATGGTGTATTTCCAATTATTTTGTTTGGTTTATAAGGCTTATTATTTGAGTTGCTTACAGCCTTTATATTAATATTAAGTTTATGTATGTTTTCAACATCGTTTTTGTTTACAGCTATATAAGCATTGCCTTTTCGTATGTAAGCACAGTAATTGAATCCTGCATTATTTATGCTTTGCTCAATTTTCTTTAGTTCTTTTTCATCTGCAATAATAACTTTCTTATCTGTGTTTGGAGTGTTATTATTCCAAATAGAATTGCCAAATAATTCAATCATATTATTACCTCTATAACAAAAGCCTTGTGCGATTTACGGCACAAGGCTCAGTATTTATATTTCCTGTCCGTGGTTTTTTGTCTTATCGTTAGTTTTTTGCTGTTGCTCATTATGTGCAATTGTTTCAGCATTTTTCTTGAGTTGACTCCTTGACAGTGGCGATTTGCGTTCAGGCTTTTTCAGCTTTTCATATTCTTGCTGTTTATTGCCGTTGTTTATGATTCCGTCAATGCTGTCATAATCATCTTCAACAGACATTTCTGCGTTTTTTAGGTAATTGTCTTTTTCTTTAGCTATGCTTGCGGAGTCAATAGCTTTACTGCAAGCATTTACAACAGTTTCTGCTTTTACAGCTTTTTTGCCGGTAAGGTCAGATACAATATTGTCACAACTCTGCTCAATAACATTTTCGATTTTTTGTTCAGACATTTTATTAATTGTATCGAATTTATCAACGAGTGCATCAAGAGCAATCAGTTTGTCACGAAGCTTGTCCTTCTTATTTGCAAGATTATTAATTTGCTTTTGAAGCTTTAGCTTTTCAGATGCAAAATGTGTTCTACCATATTCAGACATAGCTTTATTGAGTTTTTCCTGAGTTACATCAAATTTTTCAGAAGCATTTCTGATAGCAATACTTCTGAATTCCTGAACACCGTTGATAAAGTTTTCTTTTCTGCCGTCTTGCGTTTTCATATTAGTGAGAAATGTATTAATTTTTTTACATAAAGTAATCTTACTTTCATACTTATGAATTTTCTTATTGTTATCAGCAATACGGCTTTCGTGTTTAGATAGTTTTGATTGCATATTTGCAATTTTTTCTTGTTTCTCTTGAGAAATAAGATTTAATACAGTAAAAATAGGTTTAGGAATAACCTGTTCAAGAGCCGAGATAACCTCAACAAACTCTGTTGCCTTAGTAATCTTATGATTGAGTTTGTTGATTTTGGCATTGAGATTTGTATTTTTATCCTCAAATTTTGCAATTTTCTGATTGTACTTATCATAAAAGGATGCAAGTATCGGATTTTCTATATTGATACTGTTATCCGGCTCTGATTTATCATATTCAGTTTGGACTTTGGTATATGTGATGTCATTATTTTTAGCTTTTTGTTGCGAGTAATTCTTAATTGCTGTCTGAATTTCTCTATCATCAAATGAGCCATAGTCAATTACGCTGTAATCTTTATTTATCCTGTCTTGTAATACTTGAACAGTATAATTGTTCATCAGAGTATGTACATTATTGACAAATTCTCTCACAGCTTTCCACCCATCAAAGCCAAAAGCATTTTTTGTATCGACTTCACCTTTTGATTTCCACATAAGGAAATCATCCGAATAACCTTCAACCTGCACGAATTCATAACCTAAAGTGTTCATATCTTGAACAAGTGTCTTGATTTCTTCCTCGGTTTCCTCTTGAATAAGTGACTTATCTATAGTTATAGCAACCGCTCTATCTTTATCGGGCATATTTTTTCCTCCTTTTTCTCGCAATAGTTACAATTATGGCTGCAGTAGGAAATACAATTATTGCAGATATTATAATTTCAAAACTATTTTCGCTTTCTGATTTTGTGCTTTCTATTGCTTCATCTTGTGTTGACGACACTATAACTCTTTCAGCGGTTACAATAAGTCTGTGACTGTTAACACCGTAAGGATAACAAGTTATTAAGCTCAGCAAGTCTTTTGTATCATCTGCATTTAATAGAGATGTATCGTCAGGTTCAACAATGTTTTTTGCTGTTATTTTGTATGTAAGTGTATTATCAAGCACATAGATGTTAATAGTGTCACCGACTGTAAGCTCAGTCAGATTATCAAAAAAGACCTGCGTTGGATAGCCTGTGTGTGCTGATAAAACAGTATTGTTGCCAATACCACCCGTAGGCAAAGCACTATTAGGTATGTGAGCAACACCTTTTTTAAGCACATCAGGATCACTACCGTGGTATATAGGCAGTTTTACATTGATTTTCTTAATTTCGATATATCCTATAAGTCCATCTTCAAAATTCAATGCATTATCATAACTGTCAACAAGACTATCTGTTGAATATGAAAATGTACTTACTGTATCACGCAAAGTTTTGTTATATTTTTCGGCAACTGATAACAGCGAAAGCCGGTCAGTTGCCGAAATAGTGTCTGAATATTTTGTATAATCTTTTATAACTGTGATTGAATATAAGCTGTTAATAGCATTGGATATAGTAGGATAAAATACCATAGAAACAGATAAAACCATAAATGCGATTCCAATAACCAAAAATAATTTGCTTCTTTTCATATGGTACTTTTCTCCTTATATTTTTATGCTTTAACTTTACGGCGAGTAGCTAAAATAACTATGCCACTAATTGCAAGTGCAGAACCAATAACATAGAACATTGCAGTACCTGCACCGCCTGTCTGTGGGAAAAAAAGTCTTGTATCTTTAACATCAATACTAACTGTGCCGTCCGTCGGACAATTAGTAATATATGAACCATCAGTAAATGCAGCTCCATAAGTCGCATCAATTGTAATAGGAATAACTTTACCATAGATGTTGTAGCCTGTAGGAGCTTTTGTTTCGACAATATAATATTTACCGCTTGCAAGTTTGATTTCTTCTTTGTTGGAGTTATAGAAAGTAACTTTACCTGTCTTATCAGATACGCCGTTTGCAATCTCATTTGTGAGGGCATTTCCATCTTCTTCCGATACAAAAAGATCGAATCCTGCCCCTTCAAGGGGATTGCCACTAGTATCTGTTTTATTTACTGTTACTGCAAATGTGTAAACATAAACTGTGTTACCGTTCACCTCAGATTTAACACCATTTTTATTGCTGTAAACAAGCTTTGTTTCGGTATTAGGGTTACCTGCTTTACCGACAACTGCATACTTATTGAGTTTTGCAGAGTAGGTGACAGAAGTATATGCAGCATTACTTGCATAAAAGTCATTTTTCTGAAGATAAGCATTTGTAATTGCTACATTAAATGTAGTAGCTTTACCGTCAACTTCAGAAGTGACATTAAGTGTATAATCAGATGTTGTAAGGTCAGCAATTTTACCGCCTTGTGCGTTAAGAAGTGCAACCTTTACGCTGTCTTTATCAAGAGTTAGTCCTGCGGACATTTCGTCATACACACTGTAAGACTTGAGCTTCATAGTAGAGGAACCTGCTGTTGAAGATTTAATTTCAAAATTAACGGTATCACCGAGTGAAACATCGGTATAGTTTGTGTTGTCCTTAGTGCTGTTTGTGATTGTCTTTCCAGTAACTACATCACCGTCATTAACCTTAGTTGCAAGGTCAATAGCTTTATATGTATATACCCAACCGTTGTTATAATACGGAAGTGCTATTACGCTGTTTGTAACACTTTTTACACCGGCAGGATAGTTTGTTGCCTTGATATAGTACATTCCCTGAGCAAGTCCTGAGAATGTTTTTGTAACAGAAGTTGCTGATGTAGTAAATGTACCTACAACAGAAGCAGTTGAAGGCATTGTTGCGATACCGTCAAGAGCTGCCAATACAACTGATGATTTACCTCTCAATATATCTTCTGAAATTGACGGAACGAGCGAAGTATAGCCTGTCTGATATGGATTTTCGGTTGTTTTTAGTTCAGCAACTTTATACACAGTAAAGGTATATCCCGGTTTTGCACATTTTGTAGTAATTGATACTTTTTTAGCAGTGTCAAGTAAATTGTTATTAGTTGCGGCTGATGCAAATGGAATTGCCGACATAATCATCAAAACAGCAACTGCCATTGCAGTAAAAATTTTAAATACATTATTTTTTGATTTCATACTGATTTTCCTTTCTGTTTTTTGCTTTAGTAATAAAAAATGTTGATATAAGTGCCAATGCTATGCCTATATAGTAAAGCGGTGCTCTGCCGACTCCACCTGTTTCAGACAACATTGTCTTGTTATCTTTTACGGTAAACTGAATTAAAAGCGGAGTTTCTGCGTTTGCAGAAATTTTAAATTCTAACTTTTTACCATATGGCATATATCCTGTTGGTGTTATGCTTTCGACTAAGTAATAATCACCGACCGGGAGCTTATCAATGGTCAAACTGCCATTTGTCGCTATGCAGTCAGTTGCACTCGCACCGGTGGATTTATACGAATATTTACCGTTACTGTTTTTGCTGCATTCAACAGCTGTGCCGTCAGCTTTATAAAGTTTCCAACCGGAGCCGTCTATAAGAGTGTCAGAACTGTCTGTTTTAGTAAGTCTTAAAGTACCTGTAGCAAGTCTGTTAGCAAATGTAAATGTAAGTGTTACATTTGCTTTAAGGGTAATAGTTTTTGATGTTGGAGCAACATATCGATCAGGAACAGAATAAGTGCCGTCAGAATTTTTGTAACCTAACTCACTTATTGTGTAATAAACATATTCACCGCTCAACTTATAAACAGGCAAATTTTTAAGTGTAGCTACACCGTCAAGACCTTTTGCAGTTGTAGCAATATATTCGTCTGTAATGCCATCATCAGAGGTTATTCTAAACCACACATTTTTAGCTGTATTGTTAGAATGCTTACTGTCATCTGCCGTCTTGTAAATGCTAAGGTTACCAAATCCTGTATCACGAGGTTCGGGGACTTCAATTTCGTTAAAAGTCATTACAGAACCTGTAAGCTCATCAATTTTTATTTGTCTGATAAATAATTCAGAGTTTAGTTTAAAGCCTTGCGGAGCTTTAGTTTCCTGAATTGTAACTGTACCGAGCGGTATAGCCGGGTTAGGATTTTCGTCACTTGTTAAGTAAAATGGTTCACCAAAGTCGCTATCAGCACGATGAGCTTCATCTAAATATGTATATCCTCTGCTATCAGTTTTTAATACCCATTGCCTTTCGGGAGTTTTATCGCTTAACTCCTGTTCGGAATAGTAGTAACCTTTATAGTAAGATACAGTAAACTCTGCGTTTTCCATATTTGTGTATTGACCGGTTAATTCATCTTTTTTATGAAGCAAAATATATACCGGGTCATTCATTGGTTCATCAACTATTGTTGCCGACAATACAGCATAGCCACCATAGGTTTCACTCGTTAATGTAAGATTAACGGCTTTGTTGTACTTCTTAAATCCATTAGGTGCTTCGATTTCAACAGCATATAAAGACTTACTGTAAGTAAATTTATAAAGCTCAGAGCTTGTACTGTAGTCCCAACTATTACCGTCAGCAGAAATTGCCTTGCAATTGCCCTTACTGTCGGTAATAAAGTATCTTACAATATTGTTTTTCTTGCTATTGTCGGCAATATAATCATAAGCACTTTTTTGATTGCTAAAAACGGCAAACAGTGCACCGTCTAAGTCATAACAAGAATTATTATCCGTTAAATCAGGATTAGCACTTTCTTTTTTTAGGTTTAGTCTTACTCTTTCTGTATCGCTTACATTTAACACATCAAGTGTTTTTTCTTGCTTGCAATCATCAGATGTAATAGTGATAGAGTACTCTGCATCGTCAAGGGCATAATATTTACCGTTATTCGGTGCTTTTGTTTCTTTCAGTACATAATCGCCTGCATCAAGCTCAAAATAATTCTTGTTTATCCACTCACTGTTAGAATACGAATATAAAATTTTAGCAATATTACCGTTTTTATTAAGCTCTGCAACTGCAACTATCTTGTTGTCGGACTTATTGTAAATAGTGTACTGTGCACCTGCAAAATTAAGATAATCTTTATCTTTGGTTTGTTCGGTAAGATTTTTGATTTCAACACTTGTGCCCGACTTTTGAAGTGCAAGTTTTGCTTTCTTTGGTATTCTGACAATTAAGTGCTGACAAAAAGTACCGTCTTTACCTTTTGGCTGACAGATATAATAATTATTCATCTGACAGCTTCTCAAAATTGCCGAATAGTCACCTGTTGATTTTGCTATATTATTTGCAAATTCAACAAGTCCGTTTATCATTGTGTTGATGTCGTTATAACTGCTCCAAGTTTTCCAGTTTGTGCTGTCACCGACAAGCTCGTGATATAGTTGAGATTCGGCATAATGACTCAAATAATAATACTTGTCATCAGCATTACTCAAATGCTTAAAATCGGAAGAATACACACCATTAATATAGCTGTCCATTATTGACTTTGCAGTTTTACCGCCGTTTGAAAATGTGCTGAAATAATCACCGTATCCACCGTAGAAAACAGATAAACCGGCAATTAATGCCTTTTCCTTTTGGTTTGTGGTATAAGGGTCAAGTTTAATTACTTCCTTGCCTGTTTCACCTGAAAACTGCGAAAACTCTACAGTTTTGCCGGAAGTCTTTTGTGCAGGTAACTGCGGGTCAATACAATAACCGACCTCACCGTTGATAAGGAATTTATATGCGTCAAGTTTGCCTGCACTTCCGTTGTCAATAAGTACTAACGCATTTTCCGAAGATTGAATCAATACCTTGCCGCCGATTTCATCAAGTCCCGTATATGAATATGCACTTGCACTAATATTTGCAATAGGTAACATAGCAAATACTGTTGTTAATGCAATTGCCAATGATGTCAGCTTTTTAGGCTTAAAAACTGCTGCGACAGCTGATTTTAGCTTTCTTAATTTTTTCATAAAACTCTCCTTCATTTGTTTTGATAGAAAAGTTGGGAAATTCCTAAGGAGAATCTCTTGCACGAATACACATCATTTAACCTCCAATCATTAAAAATATTCCTCTATATTTAATCCGCAAAAAAACGCATTTTGCACCTATAACTTTTACATAAAGCGAAAATAAACAACAAAATGCAAAAAATGCCACCCTTAATTTGAGTGGCAAAACAAAAGACTGCTATAAATCAAATACTGATTTATAACAGTCTTAAATAATAATTATAAATGATAAATGCTAAACAATTAATAAAAAAAGCTCAATGCTTTATCGCTTAACCAATCACCAATGTTTTCAAATAAATCTGCCGTTGAACTGCTCAGATAAAATATCATACTAAAAGCCATAGAGCATATCCATAACAAAGCTATTAATACTCCGCCTTGCAATGTTGTGAAAGAACCATCTTGTATCATATTATAAGCCACGATTGTTCCGCAAATTGCAATTGCAACAAAAGCACTTCCAATTATATATTGTAATATACCAAAGATATTAGATATAAAATTTAAAATAAATGATAACAAGTATAGCAATCCTTTTATAATAAAGGCTATAATTAAAAAGATTATTTTGAAAGGTAATAAAAGTATTGACATATCAGTACCAACCTTCCGGTCGAACAAGGGTAGTTTTACTTTCCCAATGTCCTTTTTCGGGTTCTTCTCCGGTTTCATAACCTACCAATGTATCTACCGTTTCATTACGATAACTTGCATCTTCGCCATTGATTAAATGATTATATCCGTGTTCACCTACGCAATCTGTAATATCAGCACCGCAAGTATTGCAGATAGTCCTATCGTGTGTTTCATAAATTGGCTTTTGCCAAGTATAACCTTCCTCGTCAACTACCCAAACCTTCTCAGTTTTATACTCCGCCTCGTGCCAAGTTTTGCCTTCGTGTGGGTCTTTTGTTGCAGGCTGTGTAGCCGGTGCAGGTGCAGGCTTACTTGAAGATGATGAGCCGGAGCCGCTTGACGGCTTGCTCTGACTTGAGCTGCTTGATGAACCGCTTGAGCCTGAATTGCTTGCAGGCTTGTTTGTGCTGCCTGATGAGCCGTTGCTCTTGCTTGTCTGACCGTTGCCGGCATTGTTATTATTGTTGTTAGTCTGATTGCTGTTGCCGTTGCTGTTATTGTTGCTCTGACCGCCGTTGTTCTGCTTGTTGTCGGTCTTTGCCACATTATGTGCATTAACTTCCGTAGCTTTTTCCGACTTCTCCGCAGGCTGTGTCTGCTTAACCTCAACAACCTTAGTTTCTTCTTCAATATGTGTATTGCCCTGACTGTCCGTCACAACCTGAGTTACGGTTTGCACAGATGTAGCAATGACTTCATCTGCAGTTGACACCTTGTTGTCAGCCGTTTTACCACAGCCTGCAACTAAAATTGCAATTATTACTCCAATTACAAAAATCACGCTTGTAGCTATTACAACGATTCCTCTTTTTTTAGTCATAACAATACCTCCTGACTATACAATGTATTGATGAATTATTTGCCGATTTTTTTCTTGTATGTAAAGATTAAGGCAACAATGCCGCCTATGATTGCAACGCCAACAAAACTTAGAATTATTACTTGTGGAGTACTCATACCACTTGTAATTTCAGCCGAATCAGATGTAGCTACCTCAGCAACAGCTGCTTCTTTTTTTACTTGTGTATTGCTTTCGCTATTATCTACATATGGCTTTGCTTCTACATAGTTATAGCTTTCTTCCTGAGTAGTGGCTTGTGTTTCTTCCTGTACTGTTGTATCTTCCTTATGCTGTAATTCGTAATCGGTGTGATAACGGTCATATGTTTTTTCAATATTGCCGTTTTTGTCGGTACAAACAAACATATCCTTGTCAGCATTATATGTCCAATCATATTTACTGCCGTCTTTATGCTCCTCGTAAATATTTCCGTTTTCATCTACATCTATTTTTATATCCTCAAAAACATCTTTTAGATGTGCAGAAAACTCTTGATAAGCATCTGATACACTTATGTCACTGTTGAGAGGTTCATAATTCTCTAAGAAACTTGTTAATTCATACCTGCCCATAGATACAGTAAATGCGTCTTTCTCGTCAAGTATTGTATCTTCATCAATTCGTGATACAGATAAGTACATATCCCACATTTTATCATTGAATTCTTCCTTTGTAATGTAAACTACCTTATCATATTCAGATACAGCAGATACGCTTACAACAGATACCACAAGCATAGCTGTAATCATTAAAGCAACTATCAATTTTTTTATAATCCTCATATTTTACCTCTCCTTTTCCTTTGTTAATTTTTATATCTCTTTATATTTATTATATATCACAATGATATTATTGTCAAGTATAAGTTTTGCAAAAAC
>OGEA01000747.1_pt1 | contig 19073 bp, 20 predicted proteins | sample 1570531 | NCBI WGS metagenome assembly OGEA01 (sample SAMEA2581973, study PRJEB24529) | metagenome | biome: Human gut stool | place: China | collected 2011 | reverse complement strand
CCAAGGACTTCGGTTCCGCGGAAAACCTGCTGCTGGCCGTGTTCGTGCTGGTGGTGATCCTGTTCTTCAAGCATTGGACCACGGGCTTCCTGAGCTCCTCCTCCATCCTCATCGGCATCGTGGCGGGCTATCTGGCAGCCTTTATCATGGGCTTTGTCCTGCCCACCACCGGTGTCACCGCCGAGGGTGTGGAGTTCACCAAGGCATGGGTGCTGAACTGGGGCAAGGTGGCACAGGCCGACTGGTTTGCCATCCCCAAGCTGGTTCCCGTCAAGATCATTTTTGATATGCGCGCCATCCTGCCCGTGCTGATCATGTTCATCGTCACCGCTGTGGAGACCGTGGGCGATATCTCCGGCGTGATGGAGGGCGGCATGAGCCGTGAGGCCACCGATAAGGAGCTGTCCGGCGGTGTTATCTGCGACGGCCTGGGCTCTTCCTTTGCCGCCTGCTTCGGCGTTCTGCCCAACACCTCCTTCAGCCAGAACGTGGGTCTGGTTTCCATGACCAAGGTCGTCAACCGCGGTGCACTGGCTACCGGTGCCATCTTCCTGATCCTCTGCGGCCTGATCCCCAAGCTGGGCGCACTGGTCTCCATCATGCCGCAGGCCGTTCTGGGCGGTGCTGCCGTGATGATGTTCTCTTCCATCGTAGTGTCCGGCATTCAGCTCATCACCAAGGAAAAGATGACCCCGCGCACCCTGACCATCGTTTCCGTTGCACTGGGCGTGGGTTACGGCATGGGTGCAAATGCCAGCATCCTGGCACACACCCCCCAGTTCTTCCAGTTGATCTGCGGCGAGAGCGGCATCGTGCCCGCAGCCTTTGTGGCCATTGTGCTGAACGTGCTGCTGCCCAAGGACGATAAGGCCGTATAAACCTCTCAGTCACCTTCGGTGACAGTTCCCCTGACAGGGGAGCCAAGAAGTGCCCTTGCCTCTCCTGTCAGGTGACGCACCATTGCGCTGCAATGGCGGAGAGCTCCTCCAGAGCCTCCGGCGTATCTGCATCCAGCAGTTCCTCCCGCCGCTGGGCGTAAACAATCTGCACCTGCTCAGGGTGAGCCTTGAGTACAACACTGCCGCCCTTGCCTTCGGGCAGGGTGTGCAGAGCGGGAAAATATCCGCATCCAAACAGAACGGGACTTCCGACAACGGTGTCCGGGCCATGTGCGGCCCGGGCTCCCAGCCGGAAGATCACCCGCTCTGTTTCTTTTTGTGTCTGGGCAAAAGCAGTGATCAGTGCTTCCAGTGTCTCCCGCTGCAGCAGTGGCTGATCTCCGGGCAGGAAGATGCAGCCTGCAAGACCGGGGCATTGCTCCAGCAGCGCCTCCAGCCCCAGCCGAACGGTGTCGTTCCGGCCCGGCAGGCTGTGGAGCAGGCAGGGAACGGCCTGTGCGTCACACAGGGCCTTGACCTCGGCAGAACGGGTCACGACAACCCGGGCGGCAAGGGCGGGGGTGGCGGTGACCTCCAGCGCCCGGCAGAGCAGGGGACGGCCCCCGAAATCGGCCAGCAGCTTGTTGGAGCCGAACCGCCGGGCCAGCCCCGATGCCATGATGACGCATCCCACCGGAGGGAGGGCGTTTTTTCTGCACAACTCTGCCATAAAATCATTCCTCCTGAATCTGCCGGCTCTGCGGCAGTCTTTCCAGTGGCATTATAAGGGATTTTGTGATAAAATAAAAGTAGCAATCGAAAAAAGAGAGGTACTGCGTATGATGACGATCCGGGAATACAAACGGGCCGAAAGCCTCGAGGAAGCCTGGCAGCTCAACCAGAAGCGAAACAATCGGGTCATCGGCGGCATGATCTGGCTCAAGATGGAGAACATCAATGTCGGCACCGCCATCGACCTGTCAGGCCTTGGGCTGGACAAAATTGAGGAAACGGCCGAGGGCTTTTCCATCGGGGCTATGGTGCCCCTGCGGCAGATCGAGCTCCATGAGGGGCTCAATGCCTACACGGACGGCGCTGTGCGGGAATCTGTGCGCCACATTGTGGGTGTGCAGCTGCGCAACCTTGCCACCGTGGGCGGCAGCATTTACAGCCGTTTTGGCTTTTCCGATGTTCTGACCATGTTCCTGGCCCTGAACGCTTCGGTGGAGCTCTACAAGGGCGGCATCGTGCCGCTTTCGGAGTATGCTCAGCGCCCGTACGACAGGGATATCCTGGTTCGGGTCATCGTGCCGAAAGAGCAGGCAGCATTCTGCTATCAGTCGGTGCGCAACAGCCAGACGGATTTTCCTGTGCTGACCTGTGCCGCCGCGAAAACGGCCGGGGGCTTCCGGGTCGCCATTGGTGCCCGGCCCGGCAAGGCAGTGCTATATACCCTGCAGCCCAATGCCGCCGAAACGCCGGAGCTGACCGCCGCCCGCTTTGCCGCTGAGGTGCGGGCAAACATCCGGACGGAGAGCAACATGCGCGGCAGTGCGGAATACCGCAATCATCTGGCCGGGGTGCTGGTCAAGCGCGCTGTGCTGAAATTGGAAGGGAACAGGTGAGACAAGATGCAGGTGAATATTATTCTGAACGGAACCAAAGTCACGGCAGAGGCCGCACCGGACACCCTGCTCATCGACTTTGTCCGCGCACACGGCTGTTACAGCGTCAAGCGCGGCTGTGAGACCTCCAACTGCGGCCTGTGCACCGTCTTTCTGGATGACGTGCCGGTGCTGTCCTGCTCTGTGCTGGCAGCCCGTGCCGACGGCCACAGGGTGACCACGCTGGAGGGCCTGCAGGAGGAGGCTGCTGAGTTCGGCGCTTTTATCGCCGATCAGGGTGCGGAGCAGTGCGGCTTCTGCAACCCGGGCTTTATTATGAACGCCCTCGCCCTCTTCCGGGAAAAGGAATACCCCACTGAGGAGGAGATCAAGGAATATCTCGCGGGCAACCTCTGCCGCTGCTCCGGCTACGAGGGTCAGCTGCGGGGCATCCAGAATTTCCTCGCCTGGAAAAAAGCAAAACAGGAGGGTGCCGAATGAAAAACGTCAACAAAGCATTCCGCAAAAAGGATGCCATGCAGCTTGTGACCGGCAAGCCCGTTTACATGGATGATCTGGCCCCGGCAGACTGCCTGATCGTTAAGCTGTACCGTTCGCCCCATGCCAACGCCATGGTGGAGCGCATCGACACGTCCGTGGCCAAAAAGGTGCCCGGCATCGAGGCCATCTTCACCTGGGAGGACGTGCCGCAGGATGCCCGCCGCTACACCCAGGCCGGCCAGACTTACCCCGAGGCCAGCCCCTATGACCGCCTTCTCATTGACCGCCACGTCCGCTTTGTGGGGGACGTGGTGGCCATTGTGGTGGGCAAGGATGAGAAGTGTGTCGAGAAAGCCATGAAGCTCATCAAGGTGGAGTATCAGGTGCTGGAGCCGGTGCTGGATTTCCACACTGCGAAGGATAACCCCATCCTTGTCCACCCGGAGGACAACTGGGAGAGCCTGAGCCCCGTGGGTGCCGATAACAAGCGCAACCTCTGTGCCCACGATGCGTGCGGCGACGGCGACATCGATGCCGTGCTGGCAAAGTGCGATGTTGTCATCGACCGTGTCTACCACACCAAGGCCTGCCAGCAGGCCATGATGGAGACCTTCCGCACCTGCTGCTGGATGGATCTGTACGGGCGGCTGAACATCCTCAGCTCGACCCAGATCGTGTTCCACACCCGCCGCAATGTGGCAAACGCCCTGCACATCCCCAAATCCATGATCCGCGTCATCAAACCCCGCATCGGCGGCGGCTTTGGTGCCAAGCAGACGGCGGTCTCGGCCATCTATCCGGCCTTTGTTACCTGGAAGACCAAGAAGCCCTGCAAGCTGATCTTCACCCGTGAAGAGAGCCAGACCGCATCTTCGCCCCGCCACGAGATGGAGATGCATGTCCGTCTGGGTGCCACCAAGGACGGCATCGTGAAGGGCATCGACCTCTACACCCTGTCCAACACCGGTGCTTATGGTGAGCACGGCCCCACAACGGTGGGCCTTTCCGGTCACAAGTCCATCCCGCTGTACGGCAAGGCTGAGGCCTTCCGTTTTGTCAGCGACGTGGTCTACACCAACCACATGTCTGCCGGTGCGTATCGCGGCTATGGTGCGACCCAGGGCCTGTTTGCAGTGGAATCTGCCGTCAACGAGCTGGCCGCCAGACTTCACATGGATCCCTTCAAGATCCGTGAAATGAACATCGTCAAAGAGGGCGATGTAATGCCCGCCTATTACGGCGCTGTGAATACCAGCTGCGCGCTGGACCGCTGCCTGAAAAAAGTCCACGAGATGATCGACTGGGACAACAAGTACCCTGTGCGCGACCTTGGCAATGGCAAGGTGCGCGCCGTGGGTATGGGCATGGCCATGCAGGGCTCCGGCATTTCCGGCATGGATGTGGGCAGTGCAACGCTCAAGGTAAACGATGACGGGTTCTACTCTCTCATCATCGGCGCGGCCGATATGGGCACCGGCTGTGACACCACGCTGGCTCAGATCGCCGCCGAGGTGCTGGACTGTGACCTGGACAATATCACCGTCTTTGGCGCGGATACCGATACCTCGCCCTATGATTCCGGCTCCTACGCTTCCTCTACCACCTATGTCACCGGCAAGGCAGTGGAGAAGTGCGCCCTCCGGCTGCGCGGCCAGATCTGCAAGCTGGGTGCGGAGCTGCTCCAGACGACCGAAGATGCCGTGGATTTTGACGGCAAGTTCGTTTCCCTGAATGCTGACCCGGAAAAGCGGGTCTCTCTCTCCGAGGTGGCCTTCGCCTCCCAGTTCGGCCACATGGTGCCGCTGGAGATCACCGAGACCCACACCTCGCCCCTTTCGCCCCCGCCCTACATGGTCGGCGCAGCTGAAATTGAGCTGGATAAGGAGACCGGTGAGGTCAAGGTGGTGGATTATGCCGCCTGTGTGGACTGCGGCACCCCCATCAACCCCAACCTGACCCGTGTGCAGACCGAGGGCGGCATCCTGCAGGGCATCGGCATGGCCCTGACCGAGAACATCACCTACGATGCCAAGGGCTGGCCGATGGAGAATTCCTTTATGCAGTATAAGATCCCCGCCCGTGTGGACATCGGCCACATCCGGGTGGAGTTTGAGAGCAGCTACGAGCCTAACGGCCCGTTTGGTGCAAAATCCATCGGTGAGGTGGTCATCAACACCCCGCTGCCCGCCATCGCGGATGCCATCTACAATGCCATCGGTACCCGCTTCTACGAGCTGCCCATCACCCCGGAGCAGGTCGCTATGGCGGTGGAAGAGAACCGCTGATGCTTTCGGAAACACATTTTCCGTTTCTGGCTGAAAAGGGCCATGTGGTCTCGCTGGTGGGCGGCGGCGGAAAGACCACCCTGCTCTATGCCTTTGCCCGGCATTGTGCCGCCAAAGGCTGGCGGGTGCTGGTGAGCACCACCACCCACATCCGGCAGCCCGGGGCACATTATGCCGCAGATGAGGCAGCCCTTGCGGCCCTTTGGGCGGCAGGGCAATATGCCGTGGCCGGTGTCCCGGCAGAGCAGGGCAAGCTGACCGTCCTGCCGCCGGAACAGCTGACCCGCTGGATGGCACAGGCTGATATTGTTCTTCTGGAAGCGGACGGTGCAAAACGGATGCCCTGCAAAGTTCCGGCGGCCCATGAACCGGTGCTGCTGCCGGAAAGCGATATCGTGCTGGCTGTGGCCGGATTGTCCGCACTGGGCAGACCTCTGCGGGAGGTCTGCTTTCGGCTGGAGCAGGCCTGCGCCCTGCTGTGCGCTGCCCCCGAAACGCTTCTGACCCCGGAGCTGCTGGCAAGGCTGCTGGCCAGTGAGCAGGGGGGACGAAAACTGGTGAGGGACCGCCGTTTTTCTGTGGTGCTCAATCAGGCGGATGACCCCGCCCGCATTGCTGCCGGGGAACAGACCCTCGCGCTTCTGCGCGAAAAATATGAGGTGCAGGGCGTGTTGACTTATTTTGATGAAAGGGAGCGTGCATGAAATGGCAGAACAGGGCCCCATTGTATTCTGCACCGGCGGCGGATGCACCGCCAAGCTGGGTGCCGGGGTACTGAGCCGCATTCTGGAAAAGCTGCCCCGGAGCGAAAAAGACCCCGACCTTCTGGTTGGCTACGACAGCCGGGACGATGCTGCCGTCTACCGCATTACCGAGGATATTGCCCTGGTGCAGACGGTGGATTTCTTCCCGCCGATGGTCGATGACCCCTATACCTTCGGGCAGATCGCTGCGGCCAATGCCCTGAGCGATGTCTACGCCATGGGCGGTGAGGTCAAAACGGCACTGAATCTTGTCTGCTTCCCCGAGAGCATGGATCTGAACGTGCTGGGGGAGATCCTGCGCGGCGGTGCCGAAAAGGTGGCCGAAGCCGGGGGCACGCTGGCGGGTGGGCACTCCATTGCCGATACCGGTGTGAAGTACGGCCTGTCGGTGACAGGCCTGGTAGACCCGCACCGCCTGACGGCCAACGATACCGGCCGCCCGGGCGACAAACTTCTTCTGACCAAGGCGCTTGGCGTGGGGCTGATCTGCACCGCCAACCGGGTGGGCGAAGCCGCTCCGGAGCAGATGGAAGCCGCAGTCCGTTCCATGACCACCCTGAACAAAGCAGCGGCAGAGATCGCGCGCAGGTACGAGGTGCACGCCGCCACGGATGTGACCGGGTTCAGCTTTCTGGGCCATCTGCACGAGATGATGGGGGAGAAACTCTCCAGCGTCATCGATGCCCATGCGGTGCCGATACTGCCCGGTGCGTGGGAGGCCGCAGATGCCTGCCTGTACACCGCTGCCGGTCAGCGCAACCGCAACCACACCGGGCCCTTTGTCCGGTTTGAGAAAGTACCCTTCCCGATGGAGGAAATTCTGTTTGATCCCCAGACCTCCGGCGGCCTGCTGTTTGCCGTGGCCCCGCAGGATGCCGCTGCACTGGAAGCAGAGCTGCAGGCGGCGGGTCTGCCCGCAAAGATCGTGGGCACCATTGGGGAAAAGCAGACACCGGAGATCACAGTAACATACGAATGATGGAGGAACAATCAATGATCAAGATCGATGCCCGTGGAGATGCCTGCCCGTTGCCCGTGGTCAAGGCCAAAAAGGCCATTGCAGAGCTGCACGGCTCCGGCGAGGTGGAAGTGCTGGTGGACAATGAGATCGCTGTCCAGAACCTGACCAAGATGGCCCAGCAGAAGGGCTATCTGTCCAGCTCCGAAAAACTGGCCGAGCAGGAATACCGTGTCCGCTTTACCATCAAGGATATGTCCGCTGCGAAAACCGCTGCGCCGGGCGCAGTGAAACAGCAGGCAGAAGCGGAAACCTGCATCCCGGATGCCCGCACCGATACAGTGGTGGTCATCGCGTCCGACAAGATGGGGGAGGGGGCCGAGGAGCTGGGCAAGACCCTGCTCAAGGCCTTCGTGTTCTCCCTGACCCAGCAGGACAAGCTGCCCAAGACGATCCTCTTCTATAACGGCGGCGCATCCCTGACCTGTGAGGGTTCGCCCATGCTGGAAGACCTGAAGGCACTGGAGGCTGAGGGCGTGGAGATCCTGACCTGCGGCACCTGCCTGAACTTCTACGGCATAACGGAGAAGTTGGCCGTGGGCGGCGTGACCAATATGTATGTCATCGCTGAAAAGATGCTGAACGCCGGGAACGTGGTCAAGCCGTGATCTACCTTGACAACGCCGCAACCACTCTGCACAAGCCCCCGGAGGTGGGGCAGGCGATGCTGGATGCTTTGCAGACAGCGGGCAACCCGGGCCGTGGAGCCCATGCGCCCACCCTGCACGCCTCCCGCATCGTCTACGAGACCCGGGAAGCGCTGGCCCAGCTCTTCCACGCCGAAGGCCCGGCCTGCATCGCCTTTGCATCCAATGCGACCCAGGCACTGAACACGGCCATCAACGGGCTCTTTGGCCCGGGGGATCATGTCATCACCACGGTCTGTGAGCACAATTCCGTCCTGCGGCCCCTCTACCGCCTCCAAAGGCAGGGGGTTGAGGTGAGCTTTGTGGATGTGGAGGCAAACGGTGTGCTCTGCTATGCGCAGTTTGAGCAGCTGCTCCGCCCCAATACCAGGGGCGTTGTTGTGACCGGTGCCTCCAATGTCACCGGAAACCGCACGGATCTGGCGTTCGTGTCCGCTTTTGCAAAAAAGCACGGCCTGTTGTTCATCGTGGATGTCGCCCAGACAGCGGGTGCCATGCCGATGGATGTGCAGGCGCTGGGGATCGATGTGCTTTGCTTTACCGGGCACAAGGCGCTGCTTGGCCCGCAGGGCACCGGCGGGCTGTATGTCCGGCCCGGGCTGCAGGTTGCCCCCCTTGTGGTGGGCGGCAGCGGAGTCCACAGCTTTGATGAACGCCACCCCGTCGAAATGCCCACCGCTCTGGAAGCCGGGACGCTGAATGTGCCGGGAATCGCCGGGCTGGGGGCCGGGGTGCGCTGGCTCCTGACGCAGGGCGTGGAAGCGCTGGAAACAAAAGAAAATTCGCTTGCACGCCTGTTTTACGAAACTGTCCGGAAAATTCCCGGTGTGCGGCTCTATGGTGACTTCACTGCGCCGCGTGCGCCCATCGTCTCGCTGAACCTGATGGGCGAGGATTCCGCCCGGGTGGCAGATGCGCTCTGGGAAGAGTACGGCATCTGTGTGCGGGCCGGTGCGCACTGTGCTCCGTTGATGCACAAGGCGCTGGGCACCGTGGAGCAGGGTGTGGTGCGGTTCAGCTTCTCCCACACCAACACCCGGGAGGAGGCGCTTGCCGCTGCCCGTGCGGTGCGCAGCCTGGCGGAGGAATAAATAATGCGTGCAAAGAGACCCTATATCGTGTTATCCTTCCGCACCACAGTGGAAGCCATGGCATGGGAAAAACACTGCGAAGCGGAACACATCCCAGGGCGGCTTATTCCGCTGCCCCGGGAGCTCTCTGCCGGGTGCGGCCTTGCGTGGCGGATGCCGCCCGAGGACTGGCAGCTGTGGCAGAGCCGCATCGACCCCGCCGCCTATGATGCCGCAGCGGTGGTAGAACAATAACAAATAAAGGAGAATTGGATGGGAAACCGTTCTTTTTTCAATGCACTCCATGACCGGGAGGGGGATTTTCTGCTGGCCACGGTGCTGGAAGGCCCGGCGCAGGGGGAACGTGTCCTGCTGCGGAACACAGCACCGGTCTGGCCGGAGGAACTGCCTGCGTTCTGGGGAGAGCATCTGCCTGCCTTGGCCGCTGTGACCTCCAGTGGAATTCTGAAATCAGCCGGACAGCGCATCTTTGTGGAGTGCTTTGGCGCAGCCCCGCAGCTTGTGGTCTGCGGCGGCGGCCATGTGGGCGCGTCGGTGGTGCGGCTGGCAAAGCTGCTGGGCCTGCCGGTCACAGCGCTGGAGGACCGCCCCGAGTTTGCGGAGGAGCTGCGTCAGGCCGGGGCCGATGCTGTGCTCTGCCTGCCCTTTGCAGAGGGTCTTGCGCAGATCCCCGGCGGGCAGGAGACATACTTTGTGGTCGTGACCCGTGCCCACAGCTGTGATATTGCCTGCCTGCGTTCTATTCTGCAAAAGCCCGCCGCCTATGTGGGCATGATGGGCAGCCGGAAGCGTGCGGCTCTGGTGCACACACAGCTGGCTGAGCTGGGGCTGCCGCAAGAGCGCATTGATGCCCTGCACGCGCCCATTGGGCTTTCCATTGGCGCAAAAACCGCACAGGAGATCGCACTTTCCATTCTTGCGGAGATCGTCTCCGTGAAAAACAGCCGCCAACAGACCGAGGGTTTTTCTCCGGCACTGCTGGCCGCGCTGGAACAGCAGACCGCTCCGGCGGTGCTGGCGACCATCGTAGGCCGCCATGGCTCTACGCCACGGGAGGAAGGCTCCAAGATGTTGGTCCTGCCCGATGGCTCTGCCGTGGGCAGCGTGGGCGGCGGCATCATGGAGTACCGCACCCAGCAGCTGGCGCGGGAATTGCTGGAGCCGGGGGCTGCCCCGTGCAGGCTGGCCGCCTTTACCACAGAGGGGGCCAGCGATGCCGCGGCCATTGCGGCCTGCGGCGGCTCCATGGAAGTCTTTTTGCAGCGTGTGGAACCGGAGGGATGAGCCATGAAGCGTGATGACCTGATCGTTGTCCGGGGCGGGGGAGACCTTGCCACCGGTGTTGTGCATCGGCTCTGGTCGGCGGGGCTGCGGGTGCTGGTGCTGGAAACAGCCCATCCCGCCGCCATCCGTCGGCAGGTGTCTCTCTGTGAGGCTGTTTACGAAGGCGAGACCGCTGTGGAAGGAATGCGGGGCATCCGGGTGGAGACGCTGGCGGATGCCGATGCCGTCTGGGCACAGAACGCCGTGCCGATTTTGATAGACCCCACGGGTGCTTGCCTGCCGCAGGCAAGGCCTGCTGTTCTGGTGGATGCCATCATCGCAAAGAAAAATCTGGGCACCACCCGGGAAATGGCTCCGCTGACCATTGCCCTTGGCCCCGGTTTTGCAGCGGGGCAGGATGTGGACGTGGTGGTGGAGACCAAGCGCGGCCACAAGCTGGGCCGCATCATCCGGGAAGGGGCTGCCGCACCCAACTCCGGCGTGCCGGGCATCATCGGCGGCTATGGTGCCGAGCGTGTGCTCCATGCACAGGCCGCGGGTATCTTCCGCAATCTGCATTCTATCGCTGATTTTGTGGAGGCGGGCGAGGCTGTGGCCGAGATCGAAACGCCGGACGGTCAGCGTTTACCGGTGGGCACACAGATCTCCGGCATCCTGCGGGGTCTGCTGCGGGATGGCTACCCGGTGACCAAAGGGTTCAAGGTGGCTGATGTGGACCCCCGCCGTGCGGAGCTGGAAAACTGCTTCCTCATCTCGGATAAGGCCCGCTGCATTGCGGGCAGTGTGCTGGAACTGATCGCCGCAGAGTGCTGGAACTAAAAGAAACGGGACTGTTTTTGCAACAGCCCCGTTTCTTTGTTACTCTGTCAGTTTTGTGATGAGCATCTGATAGATCTCGTTGCCCTTGAGGATGAACTGCTTCTTGACCAGATCGGCACTCAGCCGGTCAGGCGTGCCGATGTCCAGACAAAACAGCTCCTGATCCAGTGCTTTGATGGTGCAGCGGATGGAGCAGTGGCCGTCCGGCTTTTCGGTGATGCGGGCGCTGTACTCGGCCTCCTTGCGGGCCCAGGTCTGGCTGCGCAGAACCGCCGCCACCGCGCGCTCCCGCACACTGCGGGGCAGGTCATAGGCAAGCTCCTGCGCGACCCTGCGTCCTTTTTCGGTGATGGAATAGCGATCTTCCTTCAGCGTGACCAGCTGCTGGCGGGTGATATCATCCAGACAGGAGCCGATCTCAAAATAGTTGACCAGCTGCTCTTCCATCAGCGCATTCTCGATCTCCGTCCGGGTGATCGGCCCGGCATTCTTTACCAGATAACACAACAGCAACCGGATCTCCGTGCTGTCGGTCAGCCCGCCGGGACGAACACCGGCGGTAAAAGCATCGTTGGCGGCCATCGTTCTGCACATCCCCCTGTCATTTCAAATTGCTGCCCGGCACTGCCTCAGGGCAGGCTATAAAGAACACTTTCTTATAGTATAAAGGGTTTCAGACCGGATTGCAAGCCGCAACCGCAAAATCTGTCTCAATGCGCTTGCGGCTTTCGGGGGTGGAATACAGCCAGTGGTCGATATGCCCTTCGGTGATGAAATAGTGCAGGTCGAACCGGTGGCTCTGGCCCAGGCTGTGGTTGACGATGACCAGCTTGATCTTCATTTTATCGGGCAGGATGTTTTTGATGTAGACGCTCACCGCCTGCCCGGGGTGCAGGTCGGGGCAGGTCTCGGCAAGTCCGGCCAGATTGGGGGCAATCTCCACAAAGGTGCCATATTCCTCCACGCTCCGCACAATGCCCACCACGGTCTCGCCTACGGTGAACCCGGCGGCGTTCTCCTCCCAGGTGCCCAGCAGCTCCCGGATGCTCAGCACGAACCGCCCCTGCACGTCCCGGTTTTTGATGGCGCACAGGATCTGCTGGCCCACGCTCACCCGGTCGGCAGGGGATGAGATGCGGCTGACCGACATGCAGTCGATGGGCAGCAGGGCACTGATGCCGCACCCAACGTCACAAAAGGCACCAAACGGCTCGATGTGGGTCACAGTGCAGGGCAGGATGTCCCCGGGCTGTAAGGTGTCCAGATACTCTGCCTTGCACATCCGCTGTGCCTCAGCCCGGGAAAGCTGGTAGCAAGGCTGGCCGTTTTCCCCGGTCTCCATCCCTTCGATCACAAAGCAGGTGGGGCGGCCCACCCGCGTCAGCACCGCAATATCCCGCACGGTGCCGCTCTCAGCCCCATCGGCACACTGGCCAAAGGGCATCACGGCCTTTACCCCGCCCAGGTCGAACCGGAGCTGGCGCTGGGTGTCAAAGGCAAGGGCAGTGCTCTGTAAAATTTCGCGGCTGGCGATGGCGGTGCGCAGTTCTGCGGGGCTGAGCCGGTCTGCGGAACGGTAATTGCCTTCAGTACGAAATGTCTGCATCATGGTTTGTTCCTCTTTCTGTGTTATTTTAGCGTTTTCCGCTGCACGTCGGCACACAAAGCAGGTGTCGGCATTAAAACTCTATGCGCGGACAATTGCATTTTATACGAGTTTGGTTTATACTATATCTGTATGTGCGGCATGGAAACCAGCTGCACAGGGTACTGCCCCGCAAAGGGGCGGCAGGAGGGAAAGAAATATGGATATCGCAGTGGGAGATACCATCCAGACCCGCAAAAAACACCCGTGCGGAGCTTCCAGCTTCGAGGTGCTCCGGGTCGGTATGGATTTCAAGATCCGCTGCACGGGCTGCGGCCGTGAGGTCATGCTGCCCCGCGCGAAAATTGAAAAAAACATCAAGAAAGTGCTCAAGCCCGGCGCTGCCGAGTAACCATTGGGTCATGTAAGGAGAACTGCACAGTATGTCAAGACTGCTTTCCCAAATGGAGGCTGTCAGCCACCGGTTTGAAGAACTTTCCATCCGCCTGAACCAGCCGGAAACAGCGGCAGATCCCGCGCTGTTCCGCCGCCTGATGCAGGAGTATCACGAGGCGGAGCCCGTGGTGCAGGCCTATCAGGCCCTGATCACGGCGCAGGATCATCTTGCTCAGGCCAAAGCCCTGCTCGAGGGCGAGGCCCTTGATCCGGACTTTAAGGAAATGGTACAGCAGGAGATCAGCGAAAAAAGTCAGGAAGTGGCGCAGCTGGAAAATAATCTCAAAATTTTGCTGCTGCCCAAGGATGTCAACGATGACAAAAGCGTCATCATGGAGCTGCGCGGCGGTGCGGGCGGCGAAGAAGCCGCGCTGTTTGCCCACAGCCTGATGCGGATGTACACCATGTACGTTCAGAGCAGGGGCTGGGAGCTGGAGGTGCTGAACCTCAACGAGACGGAGCTGGGCGGTGTCAAGGAAGCCATTCTTGCCGTGAACGGCACAGGGGCCTATAACCGGCTCAAGTATGAGAGCGGAGTGCACCGTGTCCAGCGGGTGCCCGAGACCGAAACGCAGGGCCGCATCCACACCTCCACGGCAACCGTGGCGGTGATGCCGCAGGCCGAAGAGGTGGATCTTGTCATCGACCCCAAGGATCTGCGCATCGATACCTTCCGTTCCTCCGGCGCGGGCGGCCAGCACATCAACAAAACGTCCAGCGCCATCCGGGTCACGCACATCCCCACCGGAATGGTGGTGGAGTGCCAGAACGAGCGCAGCCAGTTCCAGAATAAGGATAAGGCGCTGGAGATCCTGCGCAGCCGCCTGCTGGCTCAGAAGCAGAAGGAACAGCAGGATGCCATCAATGCCAACCGCGCGGGGCAGGTGGGAACCGGTGATCGCAGCGAGAAGATCCGGACTTACAACTTCCCGCAGGATCGCTGCACCGACCACCGCATCGGCCTGACGGTCCACAATCTGGATAAGATCATGGACGGAAATCTGGACGAGATCATTGATGCACTGGCAACCCATGAACAGGCCGAAAAACTGCGTCAGCTCAACGCACAGGCCGAATGATACTGTGATGAAAAGAATAACGTGTTTGTGTTGATTTGATGATTGAAAAGTATTTATACTTTACATACAGAAAGAACGATGAATCGCATGAAAATGAAAACTGAAATTTTACCTGCTGAGGGCGAAGCAATCGCCAAAGCAGCTGATCTGCTGCGCAGAGGGGAGCTGGTGGCCCTGCCCACCGAGACGGTCTACGGCATTGCCGCCGATGCGCGCAACGGCGCGGCAGTCGCAAAGATCTTTGTGGCCAAGGGCCGCCCGCAGGACAACCCCCTGATCGTCCATGTCACCGGCCCGGAGATGCTGCCCGGCCTTGTCAGCGAGGTGCCCGAGCGTGCCCAGCTGCTGATGGCTGCGTTCTGCCCCGGCCCTCTGACCATCATCATGCCCCGCGGCCCGGAGGTGGCCGCGGAGTGCTGTGCCGGTCTGGACACGGTGGGCATCCGGATGCCCAGCCACCCGGTGGCACGGGCTGTCATTGCGCAGAGCGGCTGTGCCTTTGCAGCCCCCAGCGCGAACCTTTCCGGCAAGCCTAGCCCCACCAACGCACAGGATGTGTTCACCGATATGGATGGCCGTCTGCCCCTGATCCTGGATGGCGGCGAGTGCGATGTGGGTGTGGAGAGTACCGTGATCTCTGTGGTAGGCGAAAAGCCCACCCTGTTCCGCCCCGGCCATATCACGCTGGAAGATCTGGAGCGCGCTCTGGGTGAGGAGGTCGAAGTCTCCAAGGCCATCCTCGAAAAGCTGCCCGAGGGTGCTGTTGTCCGCAGCCCCGGCATGAAGTATAAGCATTACGCCCCTAAGGCAGATGTCACCCTGCTGGACGGCACCTTTGAGCAGTTCAAGGCCTATGTGGATGCCCATGCTGACCAGAACCCCAGCTGCCTCTGTTTTACCGGCGAGGCCGAAAAGCTCGGCTGGCCCTGTGTGGAGTATGGCAGGGAGGGCGACGGTGCCGATCAGGCAAAGCATATCTTCCGCAGCTTGCGCGCACTGGATGAGCAGGGGGACGGCGTGGTCTATGCCCGCTGCCCGAAAAAGGACGGCCTGTCCATGGCGGTGTACAACCGCCTGATCCGAGCGGCAGCGTTCCGGGTGATCCAGCTATGATCACGCTTGGGATCACCGGCCGCAGTGGCTGCGGCAAGTCGACTGTGACGGCGGTGTTTGCCGCCCATGGTGTCCCGCTGGTGGATGCCGACCAGATCTCCCGCGAGATCCTGCTGCCCGGTTCTCCGCTGCTGCCTGTGCTGGCCCAGCGGTTCGGGGCAGATATCCTGTATGCCGACGGCAGCCTGAACCGCCGCCTGCTGGCAGACCGCGCCTTTGCTGCGCCGGAAGGAAAAGCCGCGCTGGATTCCCTCGTGCTTCCGGAGATCATCCGGCGGGTCTGCAGACTGAAGCAGGCCGCCCGGGAAGCCGGAGCACCGCTTTTTGTGATAGACGGAGCCGTGATCGTGGGCACTGATGCGGAAAAAGAGTGTGACCACCTCTGTGTGGTCACTGCGCCCTTTGCCACCAGTGTGGCCCGCATTGCGGCCCGGGACGGCATCGCCCCGGAGATGGCGGCACGGCGGCTCAACGCCCAGACCCCGGAAGAGGTCCTGCTTGCCAGGGCCGATCTTGTCCTGCGCAACGATGCTGACCTTGCTTCTCTGGAAGCGGCGGCAGCGGCGCTCTGTGAGCAGCTGCAGGCTGAGGGTGCACGGAAAGGGGGCGCGGACACTTCGCTTTGAAAAAGTTTTTGAAAACGCTGGTGCTGCTCTTTCTGCTCTGTGTGGTCCTGCTGGCGCTGCCGCCGGTGCGCCGTCAGGTGGAACAGCGGCTCTACCCGCGGAAATACAACGACCTTGTGGAGCAGTACGCCGCCGAGTATGATCTTGACCCGCTGCTGGTCTATTCCTTCATCCGCACCGAGAGCGGCTTTGACCCGGGCGCAACTTCCAGTGTCGATGCGCGCGGCCTGATGCAGATGACGGAGGAGACCTTCCTCTGGCTCCGCAGTAAGCTGGGCCTGGGGGAGGAAGTTTCCTTTGGCGACCTGTACGACCCTGATGTGAGCATCCGCTTTGGATGCTATTACCTCCACCTCTGCCTGGTGCGTTACAACGGCGATATCTCCACGGCCGCCGCGGCCTACCACAGCGGGTGGGGCACCGTGGATGCCCTGCTCCAGAAGGAAGAGCACTCAGAGGACGGGCTGACCCTGTCGGGCTTCCCCTATAACCAGATGCACCACTATGTGGAAAAAATCACTGCCTGCTATGCCAAATACACCGAGCTGTACGGAGCCTGAGCAGGCTGCAAACCCGCTTGAGCCGGCTTGCGCCGGTTTAAAATATTTAGGAATACCGAAAGAGAAAGGCAGGAGAAATTCTATGGCAGAAAAAACTCCGAACCAGCAGCTGGCTGAAAAGCTGCTCTATAAGCCTGCTTACGTCGCCGATAAGGACGCTGACGTGAAGCAGAAGGCCCACGACTTTGCCGAGGGCTACAAGAAGTTCCTGGATGCAGGCAAGACCGAGCGCGAGGTCGCCGCCGAGAGCGAGCAGATGCTCAAGGATGCAGGCTACCAGCAGTTCGACCCGAAAAAGACCTACAAGCCCGGTGACAAAATCTACTTTGTCCAGTGCAACAAGGCTGTGGTGGCTTCCACCATCGGTACCAAGAGCTTTGAGGATGGCTTCCATCTGGTCATTGCCCACACCGACAGCCCTCGTCTGGACCTGCGTCCCACCCCGCTGTATGAGTCTGACCACCTGAGCTACTTCAAGACCCATTACTACGGTGGTATCCGCAAGTATCAGTGGGGCACGATCCCTCTGTCCATCCACGGCGTGTTCACCCGTGAGGATGGCTCCACCGTCACCGTCCGTGTGGGCGAGGACGAGAACGATCCCGTCTTCTGCATCACCGACCTGCTGCCCCATCTGGGTGCCGAGCAGAACGCCCGTCCCCTGAAGGACGGCATCAAGGCTGAGGAGCTGAACCTCCTCATCGGCTCTGATGCTGTTGATGATGAGAACGTCAAGGAAGCTGTCAAGCTGAACACCATGATCCTGCTCAACGAGAAGTACGGAATCACCGAGAAGGAGTTCATGCGTGCTGAGATCGAGATCACCCCGGCCTACAAGAGCCGCGACGTTGGCTTTGACCGCTCCATGGTGGGCGGCTATGGCCACGATGACCGTGTGGACGCTTATCCCGCACTGATGGCCGAGATCGAGACCAAGAATCCCGCTTACACCACCGTCTGCGTCCTGACCGATAAGGAAGAGATCGGCTCCGATGGCGTGACCGGTATGCAGAGCATGTACGCCTTCCACTTCATGCAGGAGCTCTGCCGCACCGCTGGTCAGGACGACATCATTGCATTCCGCAACAGTGTCTGCCTGTCCGCCGACGTCACCGCTGCTTACGACCCGAGCTGGGCCAGCGCTTTCGAGCCGATGAACGGCACCTACGCAGGCCGCGGCATCGCGCTGTTCAAGTACACCGGCAGCCGCGGCAAGAGCGCTGCAAACGACGCTTCTGCCGAGCTGGTGGGCTATGTCACCCGCATGATGGACGCCGACGACGTTGCATGGCAGATCGGTGAGCTGGGCCGCCTCGACCTGGGCGGCGGCGGCACCATCGCAAAGTATGTTGCCAACCGCGGCATCCCCGTCATCGACATCGGTGTGCCTGTGCTGTCCATGCACTCTCCCTTCGAGGTCATCCACAAGAACGACCTGTACATGGCTTACCGTGCCTTCTCCCTGTTCAACAACGCACAGTAAGCGCGATCCAGAATGAATGCCCCGGCAGGTTTTGTGCCCGCCGGGGCATTTTTGCGCTATTTTAAGAAAAATGCTTGACCTTCAACCGACTTTATGGTGTAGTGTAAGGGCGGAGGTGAAGCAAATGAACATCAAACAGGCTTCAGAACAAAGCGGTGTGTCTGCCCCGAACATCCGCTTTTACGAAAAAGAGGGGCTTCTCACACCGGCGCGCAGGCAGGGCAATGACTACCGCGATTACACCGCCGGGGATGTCCGCACCCTCAAGCTCATCCGAATGCTTCGGATGCTGGATGTGCCGCTGCCCACCATCAAGGCGGTGCTGCGCGGGGAACAGCCCCTGCAGCAGGCGCTGCAAGCCCAGCAGACTGTGCTGGAGCAGCAGGCGGCGCAGCTGGCAACAGCCATGCAGTTTTGTGCCGACCTTGCCCGCCAGCAGCCGCAGGCAGATACGCTGGACGTGGATGCCTGCCTGACCCGCATGGAAAGCCCCACCCCGCAGCAGGGCTTCTTCTCCGGCTGGCTGCAGGATTACTGCACGCTGGCGCGGGTGCAGCATCAAAAGCACTTTTTCTTTATTCCGCAGGGCAGCATCAACACCCCGCAGGAGTTTACGGCGGCGTTGCAGACCTATGCAGAAGAGCGGGGAATGCAGTTCGCCCTGACCAAAGAGGGGATGTACCCGGAGTTCTCGCTGGATGGCATTCCGTATAAAGCTTACCGCAATCCGGGCAAATACCGGGACGAGATCTGCTGTGATGCCGTGCATCCCGAGCAGCTTGACACCGGGCTTCCCTCCCGGCGGGAAAAGCTGCTGCGCATTGCGCGTATCGTGCTGCCGCCGGTGTGCGTCTTTGCGGCTATCATGGCAGCGGGGTGGGCAGTCACCGGCGGCACGGACTGGCTCTGGCTGGCGGCGCTGGCATCCGGCGGGGTACTGCTGGGGCGCTGCTTTGAAAAGTGGCTGTAAGGCGCATTACCCCAGCGGCATCGCCTCGGCTACGGTCAAAAAGGTGTAGCCGTTGTCTGTATACCACCGTATGATATCCGGCAGCGCCTCGGCGGTGGTGCGGGTGGTGGCAGAATCATGCATCAGAACGATGCACTGGGTCTGCTCGCCGGTCTCACGCACCACATTCCGGTAGATGGTTCCGGCACTGGGCTTGCCGCCCACGGCATCCTCAGCACAGACATTCCAGTCTACATAGGCATATCCCTTCTCGGCACACTGCTGTTTCAGCTCGGCCATCACACCGCGCCCGCCGTAGCGGCGGCTGACC
>OGEA01000745.1_pt1 | contig 19099 bp, 24 predicted proteins | sample 1570531 | NCBI WGS metagenome assembly OGEA01 (sample SAMEA2581973, study PRJEB24529) | metagenome | biome: Human gut stool | place: China | collected 2011 | reverse complement strand
CCTCTATATATGAATATTGCTTTAGGAAGGGAAAAGTTGGAGGAAAATCTGCAATTTTTTCAAAAAAATACCGCCCTATCTCACGATAAGGCGGTAGATTGCGTTATTCTATGCTGCTCCTAAGTTTTTAGATAACAAATCACCATTGGCGGCGTTCTCAAACACTTCAAAAGCATCTTGTAGTTCTTCCAATCACAGCTGGTGTGTCTCTTTCCAGAGTATTTGTTTTCCGCGACATCATTTAGCATCATCAGAATAAAACCCGATGGCCTTTTGCGAAGCCAAGAAATGCTTTCCTGTGTATTTGATTGCCCTGTGCTCTCCTTGGATTTCTATCCTACAGGTAATCAAATTCTCGTCATTTTCTTTCACATGGTAATCTTGTATCATCGAAATAAGCTCAGACAGATTTTTCTTTTCGTAAATAAATCAGCGACGATGTTTTGCTTTTGAGGCATCGGGCGGCCGGACGAAGCCAAACTCGCCGCCTACTCCGCGCAGAGCTCAGCCACCAGAGCGTCCATCTGCGCTTCGCTGGTTTGGTTCAATGCACCACGCAGAGACACTACCGTTTCGTAAAGGTGGATATCCTTCATCTCCTCCAGTTTGGTGCGCATCAGCCGCGCGGCAGCAGGTGCCCAAGAGCCGTTTTCAATAAGACCAACCCGGCGATTCCGGAATCCCTTTGTCTGTAAATGTTCCAAAAACTCCTTCATGGGCGGAAACAGTCCTCCGTCATAGGTGGAGCAGGCCAACACCAGTTTCCCACAGTAGAATGCGCTGGTCACGGCATAGGAAAGGTCTGTTGCCGTCAGATCGCACATGGTGACTTGCGCACCTTTTCCCTCCAGCTTGCTCTTGAGGGCCTCCGATGCGTATGCGGTATTTCCATGGATGGACGCGTGGACGATCAGGATGCCCTCCGGTTCTTCCGGTTTCCATTGTGACCAGAGATCATAGAGCCGCAGATACTCTCCCAAGTCTTCTGTGAGCATGGGGCCATGGAGCGGGCAGATCGTTTTGATCTCCAGCGCGGAGATTTTTTTCAGCAGCGCCTGCACCTGTGCGCCATACTTTCCGACGATGTTGTAATAATACCGCCGGGCCTGCGGCGCCCAGGGGGCACGGGCAGTCCGTTCCAGTGAACCGAAGCGGCCGAAGGCATCCGCCGAGAACAGGATCTTTTCCTCCTCTTCATACGCTGCCATCACCTCCGGCCAGTGTACCATCGGTGCCAGCAGAAAGCGCAGCCGGTGCAAGCCCAAGGAAAGCGTATCTCTTTCGCCAACCTCCAGCATACGGTCTTCCGACAATGCACCTGTGCCGAAGAACTGCTTGATCAGGGTAAATGTTTTCGCGTTTCCCACGATCTTCATCTCCGGGTACTTTTGTGCCAGTCGCATGAGGCTGCCGGAATGATCCGGCTCCATGTGTGTGACCACAAGATAGTCGGGGCTGCGCCCCTCCAACACCTGCGCTACATTGGAAAGCCATTCCTCCGCCGCCCGTGCGTCCACGCTGTCCATCACGGCGATTTTCTCGTCCAGAATGACATAGGAGTTGTAGCTCACTCCCATAGGCTGGACGGGGTACTGGTTTTCAAAGAGTGCCAATGTGTTATCATCCACCCCTACATAGCGGATGGCATCTGTTACCGTTTGAATGGTCATAATACAAAACAACTCCTTATCATCTGTTCAAGACCTGCATCTCTGGGTTCTTCTCCCCGAATTTCTCGCGCAGCGCACTGCAGATATCCTCCCGGGACTTGCCCTGTTTCTCACCGTTTTTAATGAGCTTGTACGCCTGGAACAGCGCCGAGGGGCCGATCTCGCTGCTGAAAAAGCCGATGCCCTGATTCCATGCCAGCAGCTCGAACACGTCGTCCAACGCGGCACTCTCCACACCGTGGATATATGCCTTTACCAGCTCCCGCGCCGCCTGCCTCATCCGGCCCGCACCGACAGCGTTGGTCAGGGACAGCAGCAGCCGCGTTTCGTAGGGCAGTACGCGCTTCTCGCTCTGCCATGTGGTCTCCCAAAAATCCACGGCGATCTGCCCCAGCTTTTCATCGATCATGGGATAGTTCAAAAGAGCCAGCGGCTTGAAGGGAGCGGAGCTGTCGCCTTCCTTCTTCTCCACACGGCAGAACCAGACATGGAACTCCGCCTCACTCCGCCGCTCGGTGTGGTGCTCGTAGCCCAAGCCCTCCATGACAGCGTACAGTGGATGCGGCTCAAAGGTCTGGATGATGTGTAATCCTTCGCCCACCTCCAACGCCTCGGCTCTTTTCTTCAGCCCTTCAAAGAAGCTGCCCTGTATATGGCGCACATCCACGGTCTGAAACCCCTGCGCCTTATTCTTCCAGTTTTCGTAGCTCATGCGGTTATTCTCCTTTCTTCACTCGATAAAACCAGATGTGATATTCGCTGCCGCTCACCTTCTCCGTGTGATGCTCAAAGCCCATAAGGGCCAGCACCGGGTACAGGGGGACAGGCTCGAAGGTCTGGATGATATGCAGTCCTTCGCCGTTTTTCAGCGCGGCAGCCTTTGCCTTCAATGCGGGGAAGAAGTCCATCTTTTTGCCCCGCACGTCCATCACTTCAAATGTGCCGATTTTGTCCTTCCAGTTTTCATAGCTCATAGTCTTTGCCTCTCTTGCAGAAAGCTCACGCCTCTTCGAAGGAATCCTTACCCACGCCGTCCAGCTTAGGACAGCCCACCAGGGTGATGTGTCCCTTGATGAACCACTCGTGGAAAGCGGCGTAGGCGTAGGCGGTGCAGTCGGCGGCAATCAGGAGCCGTGCGCCGTCAAAATACGGGGCATTTATCCTGATCGATTTCAATGATCCGTCGTTTCATGTTCGATCCTCCTGTTGCTTTTGTGCGTTCATTGTACTATACTAAGAGCAACAAGTCAGTTGAATTTTCAACGAAAGAGAACTTTTTATGAAAGAATTTTTTCCGGTACTTCATACGGCGGCGCTTTTCTCCGGCATTTCCGACGATGAGCTTGCCGTCATGCTCTCCTACCTTGGGGCGAGGATCGACACCTTCCCCAAAGGCTCACGCCTGCTCCGCGCCGGGGAGCAGGTGGAGGAGGTGGGTCTCGTGCTGGCGGGCAGCACCCTCATCGTGCAGGAGGATATCTGGGGAAACCGCAACATCCTCTCCAAGACCGGGCCGGGGCAGACCTTCGCGGAGGTATTCGCCTGCGCGCCGGGAGCGGTACTGAACGTGAGCGTAGAGGCGGAGAGCGCGGTGACGGTGATGTTTCTGCATATAAGGCGCGTTTTGAGCGTGTGCCCCTCCGCCTGCTCCCACCACAGCCGGATCATCCGCAACCTGCTGGACGAACTGGCAGAGAAGAACCTGCGGCTCAACGAAAAGCTCACCCACATGGCCCAGCGCACGACGCGTGCAAAGCTGATGTCCTATTTTTCCGCCGAGGCCCAGCGGCGCAGCGTCTATGAGTTCGACATTCCGTTTTCAAGGCAGCAGCTTGCGGATTACCTCGGTGTGGAGCGCAGCGGGCTGTCTGTAGAGCTTGGAAAAATGCGGGATGAGGGCCTGCTCGACTTTCACAAAAGCCATTTCCTTCTCAAAACGCCGGAGGCGGACAGCCTTCTTCCTTCTGCGCGCTAAGGCTCTCCCCTCAAGCTCTCTTCGGGTGTATTGACAATCACGAATACACCGGGCAGGGCGTTGGGCTTTTGCAGGCGGAAGAAGCAGCTACGGTCTGTAGAGATCGGCAGGACAGCGTCAGCTCGTACAATCTGATTTGATCATACCCACAGTCGCTTTGCTGTGGGTATTTTCTGTTTGAACTTCAAAAGCTTTGCAGAACTCAAGGAGTCTAATGCCAAATTCAGCATGTCACCAACTATGAGGAAAACATCTTTTAGAGAGGGGTCAAAAGGTTCGACAGGGAAGATGAACAGTGTCCATTTGCGATGCCGCTTCCGAAAGATTGCGGCTTCGCCCCTTAACGAAGACTTTAAGTTAAATCTGTTATACTGCTGCAGTCCCCTCAAAAATACAGACAGGAGAAAAAATTGACCGTATGATGAAAAAAAGATATTTCGCTATTCCCATTCTTGCAATCGCACTGCATTTTTTGCTGTCCAATCTATTGTACTTCCTTGTGGAAAGGCTCGTTTTGGATGTTTTTCATATCTCCCCGCAGCAATTTATGAAACACTCATATTGGGGCGAGATTTTGATCTACGCTGTTCTTATCCTCGTATTCTTCATGTTCTATAAACTGCTTTGGAGGAAAGAGGTGAGAGAGCCGCGCACAATGACAAATTTTAAAGATGTGCTCGGCAGTCTGGTCGTGGGATTTGGCATTTGCGGAATCTCCGGTCTTTGGATCATGCTGGCAGAACAGCTTCCCTCGCTTCAAAAAAGCGTTGCGGCAATGAACGCCGGTGCTGAAAATATTGCCGGAGGAAATGCATTTGGAACATTTATGATCGCGGTGATTGCTGCACCTGTTGTAGAAGAGATTCTATTCCGCGGCATTGTGCTTCGCTCCATGCGGAAATTCGCCCCAGCTTGGGCCTCGATTCTAATATCATCTGTACTCTTCGGCGTTTATCACCTGAATATCGTGCAGGCTGTCTACGCCACCTTAATGGGCATCGCCGCAGGAATCCTTTACGAGAAGAAAAGGAACCTGCTGTTTCCCATCCTCGTGCATTTCGCAAACAACCTCATTACTATGCTGCAGGGCTTTGCGCCATCCGAAGTGAATGAATTGATCAGCATTTTTATTCTGATCATGATCGCTCCGGCAGGGTATGTCGTCTGCCGTTCACTTAGACAGGGCAAAAGATCAGATAGCATGTAAGGGTTTTATACAATGCATAAAGCATACAGCGGCACAGAGCAAACTCTCTGTGCCGCTGTTTTTTGCTTTCTTCGTAATAGAAGCAGCGCGGAAAAAGGGACCGGGGCACAGTAAGCAACGCCAAAGTCGCGGCAGCCCATCTTATCTGACCAGGTATTTCCACAGGAATCTGGTCCATCTCCATGGTCGCCGGCCAAGGAAGCGGGTACACACGGTCGAAATGACCGGCCCCAAGCCCCCGGAGATATCCAATGACCGCAGGACTTGTGTATGAGGAACACAACCCCTGTGGTCAACATGTCCAAGACGAATATCCATTATGACTGCAAAAAGCAGAAGCCACGTCGTCAGATCAAAACCACACCTTTGCAGATACTCGATCACGCGCCCCCTTGTCTGCTGTTATGGCAGTCTCCTATGCACTGTGCAGTTCGCTGCATCTTCACATATGCCCTCAGAACAGGTGTCACACATGTATTCGCGAAGCTTTCCGCAGTAGAGCAGTGTGTGCGGCATTCTAAGGAACTGCATCGGCTGTATGATGGAGGAACGTAACTGTTCCGTGCCGTCAACCCGACTTTTTGCGAGAAGCTCTCCGACAAACTCTGAGCAGTAATAGCAGCCCTCCTGCTTCCAGACAATATGGAAGTATGCCAGACATAAGCCAATATAGTTGTAACTGTATTTCCTCCTCCGCTTCCACATCACATCGAGCATTTCTTTGAGCTCTGCGTGTTGTTCTTCTGTGACACTCACGCTCAGAACCAACACCTTGGTTTCGGAAAAACGCTTGAAGGTACCGGTACGGGGCGACTCTATCACGAAGCCGCCCCAAAACGGATTATAGGGATGCCTGCGGCCAAAAGAATACATCCTCTCTAAATCTCTGGACAGGCTGATGGAGGCGTGGTTATATTCTGCGCCGGTGATTTGTTTAAGAATCCGGGACAGAAGTGTTCCGGTCTGGCTGATTACGATGTACAGCTGTTTATTTTGATTGCTCATATGCGTATCCTCACAAGATTATCCACCAGTGCCGTGCTATTGGCATAAGAGGTGCTGCAGGTCTCGAGGAAGTCCGTTTCGACCATGTTAGCGTTGGTGTGCTGGATGACCCACTTCATGCTCTCCGGTTCGATCTCGAAGCCTCGATGCAGCGTGGGACAGCCGAGGCTCATTCGGCAGGTCTTTGCGTATACAACTGCAATTGTTCGACCTTGAGCGTATTCTCCTCATTGCCGCCGCTTCGGAAGTTCTCCATTTCCGAGCTTCTGATACTCACAATAACCCTATCATTGACCTGCAATTCCTCAAAAGAAATCCTTGTAACCTTCTGCGTGGCAAAGTCGCAATAGACCATAGGAATGGACGAACAGTCGATCAGACATTCTTCACCTAAAGTGTTTTCATCGGCATCGTCTTTTACCGTTATGGTTTGCTTTCCTGTATCAACTTCCGTGATCACTGCATTGACGGTCAGAAGCGAGTCATCCTTCAATGAACCACACCCGGATAGGGATAGCAAGAGAGTCAATAAGCACAGAGCGATTCCGATTCCTCTTACATTTCTATCCAGCAATGTCTTATCCTCCTGTTTTTTGCTGCGGAACTTATCCAATCTATGAAAAAGACACTTCTTCCGCCCTTTGCGTCAGGCGGGACAACGCACAGACTGCGTACATATAGCCTGCAAGGATCAGCGGTGCCGGCAGTCCGTAAAGCAGCGGCGCCGGGATGATGCGCCAAAACAGCTTGAGCACGCCGATCTCCGCGCCGTAGGTGAAGAAGTAGTTCGCCTCCGGGCAGAGCGTGAGGCGCAACAGGAGATTGATAAGATGAGCGCCTACGGCAAGCAGGCCAAAGGTCTTGAGGATCCGCGGGATATCCTTTGGGTCGGGGCGGTAAAAGCCCAGCGTCGCCAGACTCAAGCCGCAGACAACAAGGAGAGCGTGCGTCACATAGTAGCCGAAAATTCGCGGCAGGAACAGTGAAAAGCCGGAGAACAGAGGCTCCGGGAAGAGCAGTGCCATCAGTGCGCCGAGGGGCGCTACAAAGAAGGAAAAGCCCATGACCGAGCGATTTTTCTTCCACACGCCCAGCGGGATCAGGAACAGATTGATGTTGCACAGGTGCAGCGGCAGCTCATTGAAAATGTTGAAGCCGTTGGGATAGTAGGCACGGACATACGCTGCGTCCATGGACAGTGAGAGCTTGTAGCCGGCAAACAGTGCGAGATTAAAAAGACACGCGCCGATCAGAAACCGGGAGCGCCGTGCTTCCGGTTTTTTGTGCAGCAGCAAGAATATGAGCAGCGCCGCCGCTGCCGTAAGCAAAAGCAGAAGCAAATGCAGCCCGCGAAAGGGCGTTATAGAAAATCCGTTCATTTCACACGCCGGAACGTCTTTCCGGTCTTCTCCTCAAGAAATCGTTTGCATTCCTCCACCGTCCCACCGGTAAGGGTACGCTTGTCCAGGGGCTGCGCGAACCGCTTTTTCATCAAAAGGATCATGTAGTCCTGCGACTCCGCCATGGCGTCGATCAGCTCATAGCGGAATGTGGAGGTGGCGACCTCCGTAACAACGGTATAGGACTCCTCGCCGAACACAACATGATATTCCTTTGTGCCTGCCAGCGTGTTTTTGCAGGCGATCATGCCGTTGAGCCGATCCTGAAACAGCAGAACGGACAGCAGCATCACCTCTACCAGCAGGGAAATCACCGTGCCGGCATCAAGCGTAAAAGGCTCTCCGTCGAATGGGATCAGCAGCAGAGCGTTGATGAAAAAGACGCTCCAGTCGAAAATGGCCCAAAGGATGCTGCGTTTTCGCCGCAGCACCTTGCGCATCGCGCGGGAGGCTATGGTCATAGAACGATTTGTGATGTCGCTGTGAATTTCAAAAGTCATGCATATTCTCCATCGTTGATCATTTCTGTTTTTGCAGCCTATCTGGTTCCTTGCAGAAGTGTTCCGTCCAGAGCAGGGTATTTATAGATTATGTTATCATAACAGGAATAAAGTTTATGTTAAGTCTTTCTATTCTCCTTGAAATCGTCACGCTTACCATGTACGCAGCGCTATCGCGGCATCACGCCAGCCTTGCGTTCACCAGATGATACCACGTCATCCCGTTTTCCTCATAGGACTGAAATTCACCGATGACGGTGATCTCCGCCCCCAGCTCCGGGTAATCCTCGGGGTAGGTAAGATCACCCTCCGGCACGAACTCCATGCCCTCGGCGCAGCAGGCGGTGGCGTCGGCGATAATGCAAGCATAAGCCACGGGGTCAGGCTGCAGCACGCCGTCCGTCACGAGTTGATAGATGGAAAATCCCCCTCTCGCTTTGACGGTCTTGCCGAGATAATGCACCGGGTCATTGTAGAGCATATTGTAGACCTCGGAGTAGACCATGGTGCTACTGAGCACCGTCAGATCCACATCCACGCCGTCTGCGGAGGATTGCAACTGCTCAGATTCCTCTGGGGATTGCTGATCTTCCGGCGTTGGAATGCTCTCAGTCGATGCAGACGATTCTTCATTGGAAGAAGATGCGTCATTTCCTGCGCCTTCTTCGCTGTCTTTCCCGCAGGCACAGAGGGAAACCATCATGCAAACAGCCAGCAGCAGGCAGAAAAGCCGTTTCATCCCGCTTCCCCTCCCCTTGCGCGGCCAAGGGCCGAACAAATCAAAAATGCCAGAATATCCACCGCCACGATGGTAGAACCCACCGGCGTCCCCGCTAAAATGGAGATCAGAATGCCCAGCACCGCGCAGCTCACCGACAGCACGGCGGAACAAACAGTCACGGACCGGAAGTTCTGAAAAATGCGCATGGCGGACAGCGCCGGAAAGATCACCAGCGCGGAGATCAGCAGCGAGCCGACCAGATTCATCGCCAGCACGATCACTACGGCGATGATGATGGCGATCAGCAGATTGTACAGGTCAGCCTTTGTCCCCACCGCCTTGGCGAAATTTTCATCAAAGGTCACGGCAAAAATTTTGTTGTAATAGAGCAGAAACACCGCCACGACCACCACGGACAGTCCCGCGCACAGCAAGACTTCGCTTTGAGACAGCGTCAGGATGGAGGTGGAGCCGAACAGCGTACTGCACACATCGCCGGAGAGGTTGGACGAGGTGGAGAAGAGGTTCATCAGAAGATATCCGATGGCCAGCGCCCCCACCGAGATCATGGCGATGGCGGCGTCACCCTTGATTTTCGTGTTCTGCCCGGTGCGCAGGAGCAGCACGGCACAGACCACCGTGACGCCCAGTGTCAGGGGCATATCGTCCGTCAGCTTCAGAACGGCGGCGATGGACATGGCGCCGAACGCCACATGGGAAAGGCCGTCGCCGATGAAGGAAAACCGTTTCAGCACCAGCGTGACCCCCAGCAGCGAGGAACACAGCGCGATCAGCACGCCGACGATGAGTGCGTAGCGGACAAAGGGATAGGTCCAGTAGAACGCGAGTTTTTCAAGGATCGCCGTCATTGCGCCTCACCACCCTTCTGCCATACCTGGGGGAACTCGTTCAGGTAAGCCGCCTTGGTGCCGAAAAACACCGTGTCCCCGATGTGCAGGATATGGCTGGCATATTGCAGCGCCGCGTTCAGGTCATGGGAGATCATCACAACGGTGATGCCATCCTCGTAATTGAGCTTTTGAATAAGTGCATACATTTCCGCCGTCACCTTTGGGTCAAGTCCCGAAACAGGCTCATCCAGAAGCAGCATTTTTTGCGTGGCGCACAGCGCGCGGGCCAGCAGCACCCGCTGCTGCTGACCGCCGGAGAGCGTCCGGTAGCAGCGCTTGGCAAGGGGCGCTACCTGCATTTTCTCCATGGCGTCCACCGCCAGTTTCTTTTCTTCTCTGTTGTAAAAGGGGCGGCTGCCGCAGCGCCCCTGACATCCGGAGAGAACGATCTCTCTCACGGATGCCGGGAAGTCCTTCTGCACCTGTGTCTGCTGCGGCAGATAGCCGATCTCGTTTTTCCTCAGCCCGTCGCCTGTCAAAATGCTGCCGCTGATGGGCGTCAGCAAGCCGAGGATCGTTTTCATAAGGGTACTCTTGCCGGAGCCGTTTTCTCCTACGATGCAGAGGTAGTCGCCCGCAAAGACCTCAAAATCAAGGTCTTGCAGAACGGGCTTCCCATCGTAGCCGACGCAGAGCTTTTGACAAGTGAGCTGAGCCATCATCCTGCCTCCTTAACCCAGTGCCTCTTTCAGCATGGAGAGGTTCTGCTCCATGACAGAGAGATAGGTGGTGCCGTTTGCCACATCCTCAGAGGTGGTGGACTGCATGGAGTCCATGGTCAGGATCTTCTGGTTCTTTTCGGCGGTGTTTTCCACAATGGTTTCGGCAATTTTATGATTCTTGCCCTCAATGGTCAGCACGCAGGGCAGCTTCAGCTCATCCACCTTCTTTGCGAGGAAGGATACCGTTTCAAAGCTGGCTTCGCTCTCGGCGGAGCAGCCCGCAAAGGCGGCGTAGTAGCTCAGACCGTAGTCATCCACCAGATAGCGGAAGGGGAAACGGTCGCCGAACAGAACGGTCTTGCGCGCCCAGCCGCACAAGGCAGACTGCCACGCGCCATCCAGCGCGGAGAGCTTTTCGATGTAAGCCGCAGCGTTGGCGGCGTAGGCATCCTTGTTGTCAGGGTCAAGCTCCTGCAGGGCGTTGGCAATCGCGGCGACCAGCGTTTTGGCGTTCTTCAAAGACAGCCAGACGTGCTCGTCAGCTTCCTCCCCATGGTCATGGCCCATCAGCTCGTCAAGGATGTCCTCTACGGAAAGCGCATCCTTCACAAAAAACGGATTGGTCTTGGCGCTCATCAAGGCATCGAAGCCGTCGTTGCCGAAGTAGATATGGAAATGCTCTGCCTCGCCCGGCTCGTGGCCATGGTCGTTGAACTGCACATATTTGGGCGCATCGGCACTGGCCGTTTCGAACTGATAGCGGACGCTGCGGATCTCGCCCTCGTCATTCCGCTTCGGCTGATAACCGGCATAGGCGTATTCAGCGGAAACGGTTTTTCCGTCTGCATAAGTGAAGGTGATGTTGTTTCCTTCAATCGAGATCTTCTCGGCGTCGCATTGCCACGAAGCCTTATACTTCTCCCAATAGGTGTCCTTTGTGGTCGAGCTGTCCTCGTCCTCCTCCGCCCTGTGCTCGCAGAATTTGTCCAGATCGCCGTTCAGCAGAAAGGGGTGCAGGGACTTCCACGCACCGGCGAAATCCGAGAGGGTGCGATCCTCGATGTCGTTCTCTGTGAGCTGTCCATCGTGGCTGTGACCGTGGTCGTGACCGTCCTCCTGCATCCCTTCAACAATTTCTTCTGTTTTCACGGAATCGCCCAGCACTTCCAGCAGGTTGATGACCTTTCTCTTCTTGTTGGCGGCGTTTTTCAGGACGCTCTCCACCCAGCCATCGGACTCGCCGCCCACGTAGACGAAGAGGTCGCAGTCGGAAATCTTGACGATGTCATCCGCCGTGGGCTGGTAGCTGTGCAGGTCAACGCCGCTGCTCAGCAGCATGGTCAGGTCGGTGCTCCCGGCCTTGTCTCCGAGAATTTCCTTGACCCAGTCGTACTCAGGGAAAATGGTGGTGACAACGCTCAGTTTGTTGGAATCGCTCTCGCCCTTCTCTGCGGCATTCTTTTTGCCGCAACCGGCAAGCAGGCCGACCGCCATGGTCAGCACAAGAAACAGGGGAATCATTTTCTTCATAGTATAATAAAACCTCCGAATTTTGAAAAATGTGCGCAAAAATACAAGGGCAGCAGCAAAACCGCAAGAGCCTATCCGAAAACGGATAGACTTCGCCCTTGTAAAAGTCCTATTTTTAATTCGAAAGCTTTACCTTGAGAGAAACAAGCGTCAGCGTGCCGATCATCTCTGTGCAGGGCAGGATCGCCCTGCACACGGTATATGTAAACGCAGCGGAGATCGCCGCGGCAGCACCGGCAAGCCCCAGCGTTTTCAGCAGATTCTCGCAGATGCTGATCTGGCGGCAGATGGCACAGTCGTCGCCGGAGCAGTCATGATCGGCTTCGACCGCAAGATAGACTGCAGAGGACAGCATGACAACGGCCAGCACGGCCGCCAGCAGGCGCGTCATAAACCGAAATTTCTTTGTCATGGTCTGTCCTCCCTTCCGATCGTTATTTTTCCTTGCAGTCCGAGCAGGTTCCATAGAGGATCGTGTCGGCTGTGTCCAGCGTGAATTGCTCGCTCTGCGCCAGGTGCTTTGCAAACAGGGCGGCGTTGCTGTCGGCCATGTGAAAGGTCTTGCCGCATTTTATGCAGCTCATGTGCAGCGCGCCCTTGCAGCCCTTGGCGTCAAGATACTGATAAAACGCTTCGTGCGACCCGCTTTTGGCGCTGCGGCGCACCTTTTCTTCCGCTTCCAGCTGCACAAGGTTTCGATACACAGCGCTGAGACTGATTTGCTTCTCTGCCAGCGCGTCCGCCATCTGGCGTGCAGTTAGCAGCTCGTCCGGGTGTTCCCCTAAAAAAGCAAGCAAGGCTCTTCGCTGTTTTGTATTATAGCCTGACATAAGACGTCCCCAATCTGCGAATCATTCGCAGATATTATAGCATCATTTCCCCCTTTGTCAATATCATCCCGCGATACCGGCGTCTTTCCGACAGTTCAAGATCCGTCAGCGTCAAAGAAAACAGCGTCACATCAAAGGCTTCGAACCGGTGGGCTCTTACGCGGTCAAAGCAGTCTGCGTTTCACGGCATCATCCACCGGCTCCAGTTCTTTTTCCAGCGTACAGGATAGATCCCATAGCAGCTGACGTTCCTCGTCATCCTCTGTGGTCAAGCTGCCCAATTCATCCCACCGCAGAATGATTCGATACAGCGTCAGAGCCTCCTGCTCCGTGAGTCTTAATTCCATAAGAAATGCCTCCCTCTCGGCTACTTTTCAATGGAAATCAGTGGTAAGCGATACCGCACATTTCATCGCGTCAGCCGCATCTCATTCTCAAACTGCTCCATCGCCTCCTGCCGGCTGGGGACTTGCGCAAGCTCGCAGGAAAACTGCTGGCCGAACAGAGGCTGGGACAGTGTCTCCGCCCAATGCGTCAGCACCTCCGGAGTGAGGGGGCGCTCCTCCCGGAGAAAGATCACCCCGTAATAGGGCGGTACAGACGGAGAAAGCAGCTGTGTCAGCGGGACGCCGCTCCGGACGGAGGCGTTGCAGAAATGCATCTCCGGCGAAAAAAGCGGATAGTACAGCGCCCCGACGAACCAGTCCTGTTCGCCGTTTCTGAGCCGCCTTGCCTGCTCCAGAAAGTGCGGATGATCCGGGTTATCCGGCTCCACAAACTCACCGTCCCGAATGGTCTGGTGAAGTGCGGGGAGGTTATGGAAATCAAAGTGGAAAAAGGGCGCCTCTCCCGCCTCGTCCTCGGTAAGAGAAAATTCAGCCGCGTGGAAAGGCGCCCAGTCCTTGCCGCAGTGGTAATAGCCCCACCAGTAGTTCCAGTCATAAATATGCAGATATTTTTTTGCTTTGCAGTCCATAGATGTACTCCGTTCTAACAATGTCGGCACAAGAGAAAATCACAGGGAACTCTCCCCCAGTACCAACAAAAATCTTTTCTAAGTCCGTCCTTTTTTTAAGAAAGGCGCTCACAGGCGGCGCGGTGCTCTTCTCATCGGCTCACCGGAATGGTAATCTCGAAAACGGCGCCGGTGTCCCCGTTGTACGCACGGATCGTTCCCTTATGCAGATGGATGATCTCCTTCGTCAGGGCAAGGCCGATGCCGGATTTCCCGCTTTTTCCCATGTAGAAACGGTCAAAGATGTGGGGCAGGTCCGCTTCGGCGATGCCGTCCCCGTTGTCCTGTATCCGTATCGTCGCATGCCGTTTCTCCGTGCGGCAGGTCAGGCGCAGCTCGCTGCGGGCATAGCGTACGCCGTTGGACAGAATATTGGTGACCGCCCTGCGCAGCCGGGTATCGTCGCAGCTGACCATAACGGGCTCCTCGGGGAAGTCCGGCACGATGGCGATGCCGCCGGCGGCGGCTGCCGGCTCCACAGCGCGTATTCTGTCGTAGAGCAGCTCACGAACATCCATCTCGGAAAGGGTAAGCGGCTGCCGCCCCATATCGATTTTTGAGATGTCCAGGAGCTCGTCTACCAGCTCCGTCATGCGGTCGCTCTCCGCCAGAATCACCTCCGCCGCGCTGGCCGTGTCCATGACGCCTGCCTGTATGCCCTCCGCGTAGCCCTGTATCGCCATAAGCGGCGTTTTCAGCTCATGGGAGGCGTTCTGAAAGAAGGTCTGCTGCCGCTCCGCCTCCTTCTCAATATTCCGACCAAATCGAAAGCCCAGCAGGCACATGACGGAGGAGATCGCCAGCAGCACCCCAAAGAACACCCAGTTCAGCGTCACGATATAGCGGGTGATGGGGCCGATGTCTATGTACATGATGTAGGCGTACGGCTTTTCCCAATCGTCCTGCTCTTCCTGCACGGACATGAATATCAGGTGATGTTTGTCCGTTTTGAAGGTATAGCATTGATTGAGTGCAATATCCCGCCCGGCGCAGTATTCCAGCAGCTTTTTCTCCAGCCGGTAGGTATCCCGATTCCATGTGTTGTGCCGGTAGCCATCCTCCAGCTCCAAAAATACGATGCTGGGCGTAAAGAAGTATTCCTCCTCCCAGTTCTCGTCATAGTCCGGTTCGTCATAGGTGTAGGGTATGGCTCGATTCTGATACTCCGCTTCGTTGAGCAGCGCCTTTTTTGCCTCGTTTACAAAGTGAGACGGGATGATCACGTTTACCGCCAGCACAAAAAGGGCAGACAGAAGTAAAGCTGAGCCGAGGATCAGGTACACGATCCGCAGCTTGATGTTTTTCATACGCTTCCCGCTCCCTTCAGCTTATAGCCAAAGCCCCAGATGGTGCTTACGCTGACGGTGCTGCCCGCTTGCAGCAGCTTTTTTCGGATACGGCGCAGCGTTTCGTCGGTCACGCGGGTCTCCCCCTCCGAGCCGAAGCCCCATCCCGCGCTGAGCAGCTCCTCTCGGGAATAGGCCTTTTCCGGCTGCTTCATCATATAGCTGAGCAGCCGCAGCTCGGTCTGTGTCAGCGCCACGATCGTGCTTCCGCAAAAGACGGCGTTTTCCGTAGCGGAATAGCGGATATCCCCGTAATGCAGCTTGTCCTCCGCCGCTGCCGTTTTTCCTCGATCCATCTCCACACGGCGCAGCAGCGCTTTCACTTTCATCAGCAGAATAGTTGGACGGAAGGGCTTGGTGAGATAATCGTCGCTGCCCTGACTGATGCCCATAACGTAATCCAGTTCGCTGTCCTTGGCCGTAAGCAGAATGATGGGAATATCGGAAACAGAGCGAAGCTCCCGGCACACGGTAAGTCCGTCCGTGCCGGGCATCATAATGTCCAGTATTACAAGCTCCGCAGGCTCCTGACGGAATGCTTCCAGCAGCGCGTCGCCGCTTTCAAAGGAGCGCACAGTATATCCGTCGCTTGCGAGGAAGCTATGGAGCAGCTCCCGGATGCTCTTTTCATCGTCCGCCAAATAGATGGAATGTCCCATGTGTCCTCCTTGCAAGCAGCGCCAAATGCTGCGCGTGAGCGCAGCATCGGCATGATGTTGATTTTATACTATCAGAATATCGCCTTCCCGTCAAAGGGGGCAGATGCCGCCCTCGCAGCCGGTGTTGCCCCAGATGGTATCGTACAGCTTGCACAGTTGGTTATCAAGCTCTACCAGACGGTTATAGTCGGCGATCAGCGCGTCCTTTTCCGCGTCGGACAGGAAGCTCAGGCTGCGGATGAAGGCTGCCTCATCGTAGTTGTCGAAGTCGTAGTCGTCCGGCAGATCAAAGTACGCTTCATCCACCTTGTCCCACAGGTCGGCGTGCTTTTCGCAGACGCGGTCATACTCCTGCTCCAGGGTGTCGATCTCATCCAGTCCCTTGGGGTCGGCCTTTTCCAGCGCCTTCTCATAAAGCGGCATATTGTCGCAGTCGGGCAGCTGAGCGTACAGTGCCTCCATCTCAGCGTCAAGGCTGTTCAACTCCTTGATGTCCGCCAGAAGCGTTTCCTTCTCCGCTTCCGTCAGGGCGTTGGTACTGCGGATAAACGCCGCCTCATCAAAGTTTGTGAAGTCGTAGTCGTCGGGCAGGGCGTTGCAGATTTCGTCCAGTTTTTCCCACAGCGCCGCGTTTCTTTGGAAGATGGCGTCGCTCTTCTCTTCCACCGCCTCGATCTGCTCCCAGATGGCGTCCTCGTTCTCGGTGGCAATTTTAGTAACAGGCTCCATTGGTGCGGATGTGGCGGCAAAGGCGGAGGTTGCCGTGCCGATGGCCGATACCGTCAATGCCAGTGCCAGTGCAAAGCTCAAAATCGTTTTCTTTTTCATGGTATGTTACGCTCCTTTTTTGAAGTATTTTTGGTTGGGTTTCAACCTTGTCTGTAGCATAGCAGTAGCTGCATTGAAATTCCCCCGCGAAAGTGCGGGGAAAGTGTCACAAATTCGTCACAGCGCCTGTGTTATACAATGAACACCCACCCCGGCAGCCGACCGATGGGGGGATCATTTCAATCAATTGTGGTGCTGAATCTGCCCGCCCCCGCAAGCACAAAAACATGAGTTTCTGCTCCCTGCTTGTTCTTTCTCTGTCCTAATTCTCCGATATTCGAGGGTAACGATGGCGGACGGAGGCGGGGTATCCTCAAAAGGACGCTAAAAGTCAGGGCATCCGATGCCCGGCCATAGCGTGCTATTGCTGGGGGCTATGTGCCATTTCATTGACACTTTCTCGCCCTTTGTGTAAAACGCTCTTTTCTCCATCCAATCACAGCATCTACATCTTCGTGAAGGAGGATGACAACTGAAATTACAGGAGCACTACGGGATCGATGATGCGCAGCGCTTATCTCGCCGCCAGAGCTACAAGAAAAAGGTTATTCGAGCCAGCCGCATGGTAGAAGATATGCCCACTTTGTTCCGTATTTTGTATTGCTGTGGTCTTAGACCAGGAGAGGTGCTACACCTTGAAGTGTGAGATGTCGACCTCAAAAAAGGCGTTCTTTTGGTGCGGGCCTCGAAGAACGACAATGATCGTTAGCGAAAGCTGCAGCGAATGCGTCCGCTTCTGCGAGGCTGATGACGGGGTGGCGTCATCATCTGCACCTCTGCGGCGAACAGGGGTGTGAACTTCATAAAGTATCGCGTCAAGCAAATCAAACTCCTTTTTTGAAAATAAAAAAGGGCCGGAGTCTTATTGCTAAAACTCCGGCCCATGCCATGTCGTATTACATTGTCTGCTCCTGTGATGCTCGTTCCAATGCTTCCTCCTGCTGACGGACGCGCTCGTCCAGATCCGGTACGCACGCCCTGATCTGCTGCTGGATTCCGCGAATCATTTCTTCCTGCGTATCCGTAAGCTCAAAGAAGTCCTCATCCACGGAATCGGCGCAGCAGCGGAATATCTCAGTCAGCTGTTCCGGGCTGAAAAGCTGCTCCTTTTGGATAAGCCCGGAGCGTGTGGCGAAATCCCGCTTGGCGGCATCGTAGTTCTCCATGAAGTAGTGCCCGTGGGACACGCCTGTGCAGTCGTAATCCCAATCCCATGTGACGAATTGAACGCCGTGTTTGCTTGGAGTACCTGCCAGCACCGTGCCGCCAGAGTCAGCGAGGGGTAGTCTTCATCCAGCCCGCTGGCTTTGAGCTGCGGGGCGGCTTCCATAGCGGTCATATACTCCAGTGTCTTCGCGGCGATGTCCTCGATACGAAACAGGGCATCCTCTGCCTGTGGCGTGTCCGTATCCTCCCGGTGATAGTACACGCTGCCCTTGCCGGTGATGCGGCACAGCGGCGCATCGTTCCACAGGATGGGGAGTTGGCATTCTTCCGGCGGCTTTGTTTCAAAGCCCGCACGATGGAGAGAAATGCAAACTTCTTCGAGGTAACGGATCTGCTGTCCTATGTTGCTGCTGTTCATGTGGTGAACCTCCTTTTTTCCGTAAACTAAAAAGAGGTTGGTATCAAAATATGATACCAACCTCTTCGTAAAAAGTTTCAAATTTTTTAGGAAAGATGAGCGATAAAAATATTTGAGAGTGGAAAGCCAACTATAAAGCGGGCCAAATCAGCCAAGAATTGAGTTCAAATCCTTCCTGACACTCTTAAATGCCCTTGTGTATCTATAAAACACGCTTTGAAAAAACGGGGTATAAAAACGCCAAAACCCCTGATTTCTCAAGGGTTTCGGGTGAGTGTATCTATTTTGGTCACTCTTGATGGCAGCGGGAGAAGGATTCGAACCCTCACATACGGAGTCAGAGTCCGCTGTGCTACCATTACACAATCCCGCTATATTGCGTTGTTCGCCGCGCTGTGTCGTTCAGCGAACATACGTTATTATAGCAGGAACTTTGCATTTGTCAACAGGTAATTTTCTAAAAAATCAAAATTTGGAAAATTTCTGTCTCTTCCCCACTTTTCCGTCACATCCAGATGGCGAACAAACGCAGCAGCGGCTCGAACACGCGGCGCAGGACGCTGCGCTTGGCCCACGCCTCCGCCGTGACGAGGTGGCTGCGGTCGACAATCATATCCATGTCCTCGAGCAGCGATTCGATCATCGGCGCGCTGTAGACCATCACGCCGCACTCATAGTCGAGCTCAAAGCTGCGGTAGTCCATATTCGCCGAGCCAACAAAGGCTGCTTCGCGGTCGACCATGATGCTTTTTCCGTGCAGAAAGCCAGGGATATAGCGGTATACCTTTACGCCGTGTTTGATGAGCTCGCCAAAGTACGACTCCGCCACGCAGTCGGCGTACCAGTGGTCAGGCTTGCCCGGCAGCATCAGCCGCACGTCCACGCCCCCGTCGCCCGCGATGCACAATGCAGGCATCAGGCTCTCATCGGGGATGAAGTACGGCGTCGTGATATAGAGGAAGCGCCGCGCGCCGGAGATCATCTGGAGGAACACATCCTCGGCCGGATTGTCGGGGTTGTTCTGCGGTCCGTCGGTAAACGGCTGGCAGAAGCCCTCGCTTTTGACCGGCGTATGGGGGCGGTAATAGTCGTGCTCGTTGTGCATCACGCCGCCGAGGTTCACACACATGCGGATAAAGCTTGCCGTCAGGCCCCAGGCGCCCTCGCCTTCAAGACATACGCCGCTGTCCTTCCAGTAGCCGAAGCGCTCGATGAGATTGGCGTACTCGTCGGCGATGTTCACGCCGCCGGTGTA
>OGEA01000741.1_pt1 | contig 19293 bp, 22 predicted proteins | sample 1570531 | NCBI WGS metagenome assembly OGEA01 (sample SAMEA2581973, study PRJEB24529) | metagenome | biome: Human gut stool | place: China | collected 2011 | reverse complement strand
TCGTAGTCGTTGCTTCCTTTGTAACAGTCGTACAGCTTCTCTTACAGGGATTTATCCCGAGCCTGTATGACTCCCTTGGAATTTATATTCCGCTGATCGTAGTTAACTGTATCATCCTCGGCCGTGCAGAAGCATATGCATCCAAAAATAAACCGATCGCATCCTTATTTGATGGTCTTGGCATGGGCCTTGGATTTACTTTAAGTATTACCTGTATCGGTGCAGTACGTGAGCTGATCGGTGCCGGATCTCTTTTCGGACATCAGATCCTTCCTCTGGCAGATGCTGCAGCAGGTAAAGCCGGCTATGAACCGATCACAATCTTTATCCTCGCACCTGGCGCATTCTTTGTTCTGGCAGCACTTTCTGCATTACAGAACAAATTCAAACTTGGTGCAGCCAAACGTGGCATTGACCCGAGTAATCCTGACTGCGGCGGAAGCTGTGCAGCCTGCGGCAATACCATGTGCAAGGGAAAAAGGGGGTAATGGATTATGAAAGAACTTTTGATCATACTTGTAAGCTCAGCAATCGTAAATAACGTAGTCCTCAGCCAGTTCCTTGGTCTTTGTCCTTTCCTTGGTGTTTCCAAGAGTGTAGAGACAGCAGCCTGTATGGGCGGCGCGATCATTTTCGTTATCACACTGTCATCTTTTGTGACAGGTATTATTTACAATGCAATTCTGGTACCTACAAACCTGACTTATCTGCAGACCATCGTATTCATCCTGCTGATCGCAGCGCTGGTACAGTTTGTAGAGATGTTCTTAAAGAAATCCATGCCAGCTTTATACAAGAGCTTGGGTGTGTATTTACCACTGATCACAACAAACTGTGCCGTATTAGGTGTTGCACTTACAAACGTTACCAAAGAATATAACATTCTTCAGGGTGTTGTAAATGGTTTTGCAACTGCATTTGGTTTCCTGATCGCAATCGTAATTATGGCTGGACTTCGTGAGAAGATTGAATACAATGATATTCCAAAGCCTTTCCAGGGAACTGCAATTGTACTGATCACAGCATGTCTGATGTCAATCGCATTTATGGGATTCTCAGGAATGATTTAGGAGGAAAAAGACGATGAACATTACAGCAATTATTTTTGCAGCCGTTGTAGTCGGCGGTGTTGGTATTTTAATTGGATTTTTCCTTGGTGTTTCCGGAGAAAAATTCAAAGTAGAAGTAGATGAGAGAGAAGTAGCCGTTACAGAGGCTCTTCCTGGAAATAACTGTGGTGGTTGTGGATATGCCGGATGTTCCGGACTTGCAGCCGCTATCGTAAAAGGGGAAGCTCCAGTCAATCAGTGTCCGGTTGGTGGAGCACCTGTTGCAGCCAAGATTGGTGAGATCATGGGTGTCAAAGCAGAGGAAGGCGAGCGCAAAGCAGCATTTGTAAAATGTGCCGGAACCTGTGAAAAAGCAAATCAGGACTATGAGTACACAGGAGTTCAGGATTGTGCCGCTATGGCATTTGTTCCAAATGGTGGACCAAAATCCTGCAACTACGGATGTCTTGGATTTGGTAACTGTGTGAAAGCATGTCCATTCGATGCAATCCATGTCGTAGACGGTGTTGCAGTCGTTGACAAAGATACTTGTAAAGCATGTGGCAAATGTGTTGCTGCATGTCCAAAACATCTGATCGAGCTTTTACCAGTGAGCGCAAAACATATCGTACAGTGCAGCTCCAAAGACAAAGGTAAAGATGTTATGAAGGCATGTTCTGTTGGATGTATTGCCTGTCACTTATGTGAGAAAAACTGCCCAGCTGATGCAGTTCACGTAGTGGATAATGTTGCATACATCGATCAGGAAAAATGTACAAAATGTGGTCTCTGTGCTGAGAAATGTCCGAAGAAGATCATTCTCTAGGATAATAAGACAGAGCACAAATATTAGATTTCAAAGAACTTGGGAAAGGTTGCTATGTTAGGTCAGACTTAATATAGCAACCTTTTTAAGCTTATTATGACATATGAATTATTTTAGTCGGATTAAAATATGTACTTTGCTGTGGTAAATGGAAAAAGTATTTTGATATTTGGAACAAGATATGTTAAAGTTATATTTAACGTGAAGTTTGAAAAACCTATATAATTTTGAAAGCATTGTGTATTCAAACTTCACCGGAAAAAATGGAAGTTACATAGACAATTGCGAAACTCATAAAAAACTAACTTGAATGTTTTTGTTAATTTCTCACAATTTAAGAAGATTAAGATGAGTTTCGCAATTGCCTATAGACGGTAGCATAAAGAGAGGCAGCATGAGCGAGAAAGAATTTGATTTTACTAAGAAAAAAAGAGTAGTTGTAAAAATCGGTTCCTCTTCTTTGAACAGAGGAGAAACCGGAAATCTGAATTTTACGAAACTGGAACATCTGGTGCGTGAACTCTGTGATATGAGAAACCGCGGAATGGATGTATGTCTGGTAAGTTCCGGTGCAATTGCGGTGGGGCGGCAGACAATCGGTCTGAATGAGAGACCGAAGGATATTTCAACAAAACAGGCATGTGCGGCGGTTGGACAGGCAAGACTCATGATGACATATCAGAGAATGTTTGCAGAGTACAACCAGATCGCAGGACAGATCCTGATGACAAAAAATACAATGGTAAACCCAGTGTCGAGAGAAAACGCCCAGAATACATTTGAGGAGCTATTTCGGCTTGGGGTAATCCCGATTGTAAATGAAAATGATACAGTTTCTACTTATGAAATGCAGTTTGGTGACAATGATACATTGTCAGCAATCGTTTCTTCTCTGGTAGGAGCAGACCTTTTGATCCTTTTGTCGGATATCGATGGTTTGTTTACGGATGATCCGCATAAAAATCCAGACGCAAAATTAATTAAAGTAGTAGATAAGATAGACACGAAACTGCTTGGCATGGCGAAAGGTTCTACTGGAAGTGATGTCGGAACCGGCGGCATGGCGACAAAACTCACCGCGGCAAAGATTGCAACGCTTTCCGGTGCAGATATGGTCATTGCCAATGGCGTGGATGTCTGCATTTTACATCATATTATTGATGATGATTTTACAGGAACAATTTTTAAAGCCGATAAGAGCGAAAGCTTTCATATCGCAGATTTTATAATGGAGACAATAGGATAATGGAACAATCAAAAATCGACAGAATTAATGAGTTATACAGGAAAATCAAAAGCCGAGGGACTGACCGAGGCGGAAAAAAAGGAACAGGCGCTTCTGCGCAAACAATTTGTGGCGGATGTGAAGAAGAATCTCACGGCACAGTTGAATAATATTGATATCCAAAATGAGGATGGAACCATAGAAAACCTTGGTGAAAAATATGGAAACAAATCCAAAAAGCTTTCGTAAGGAACATCTTGCAATCCGAAATGCAATGTCAGAGAAAGAGGTAGCGGAAAAAAGCGGTGTTATTGTAAAGAGGCTGCTTCAAACCGGCTGGTATCAAAATGCGCAGGAAATTTTTGCTTATTATCCGTTGAAAAATGAGGTGGACTGCCGTGCATTGTTTTTACAGGCATGGTCAGATGGGAAAAAGATTGCACTTCCGAGAACAAGGGAAGAAAATCAGATGGATTTTTACTATATAGATGATTTTATGCAGTTGAAAGAGGGCGCATTTCATGTGATGGAACCAATGGAAAACTGTGTCAGGGCAGTTCCGGACAAACAGCCGGTCATTGTTCCGGGAAGCGTGTTTGGCAGGGACGGCAGCCGTTATGGATATGGAAAGGGTTATTATGACCGCTTTTTTGCAAAAAATCCGAAGCTGAAACGATATGCGGTCTGTTATGCAAACCAGTTAGAAGAATCTTTGGTAACCGATATTTATGATGTCGAAATGCATGAAATATATACCGAGACAGAAGTGATCAGAAAGGGAGTATAGAATGGAATTATTGGAAATTTGTAAACAGGCAAAAGCAATTGCACCAAAAATTGGAATACTTGATACAAACACGAAAAATCAGGCACTTCTTGCAGTAGCAGATTTTTTAGTGAAAGAACAAAATTCCATTTTGGATGCCAACAAAATTGATATTGAGAATGGTAAGAAAAATCATATGCCGGAAGGGCTGCTTGATCGTCTGCTCTTGACAGAAGTGCGGATTGCGCAGATGGCGGAAGGACTGCGGCAGGTTGCAGCGCTGGATGATCCGATTGGGGAGGTCCTGGGAATGAAAAAAAGACCAAACGGACTTATGATTGGTCAGAAACGAGTACCGCTTGGCGTTGTCGGAATTATTTATGAGGCAAGACCAAACGTGACGGCTGATGCATTTGCCCTTTGCTTTAAGACTGGAAATGTTGTGATTTTAAAGGGTGGCAGTGATGCGATTCATTCCAATATTGCAATCGTGGAGACAATCCGCAAAGCACTTGTAAAAGAGGGACTTCCAGAGCAGGTAATTGCTTTGATCGAGGATACATCGAGAGAGATAGCAGCAGCCTTTATGAAAATGAATGAATATGTGGATGTACTGATTCCAAGAGGCGGAGCAGGGCTGATCAAAGCTGTTGTAAATCAGGCAACAATCCCGGTCATTGAAACAGGAACCGGAAATTGTCATATTTTTGTGGATGAGACTGCGGATTTTGATATGGCAATGGATATTATATTAAATGCCAAGACACAGAGGATTGGTGTGTGCAATGCATGTGAATCGCTTGTCATCCATGAAAAAATTGCAGATACATTTCTGCCGGAATTAATGAAGCGTCTTGCAGAGAAGAACGTGGAAGTCCATGGAGACGAAAAAGTGATGCAGATTGCAGGTGAAGGCTGCATGAAAAGGGAATTGCTTGTTCCTGCAACTGAGGAAGACTGGGGGAGAGAGTATTTGGATTACAAACTTTCTGCGAAGACAGTTTCCTCCATTGATGAGGCCATTGCCCATATCAATCAATACAACACAGGCCATTCCGAGGCAATCATCACAAACAATTATTCCAATGCGGAGAAGTTCTTAAACGAGATTGATGCAGCATGTGTTTATGTGAATGCCTCGACACGTTTTACGGACGGATTTGAGTTTGGATTTGGTGCGGAGATTGGAATCTCCACACAGAAGCTCCATGCGAGAGGACCGATGGGACTGATCGCCCTGACCAGCACAAAATATATTATTTACGGGAATGGACAGATCCGGAAATAAATGATAAAATACTGACTTGCGGTATGTTCTATAAAAAAACAGAACATATGTTTGCCAAAACAATAAAAGTATGCTATAATTTAAGAAAAGATAGGATAACACAATGAAAGAAAAGAGAAACATTACCATTATTGATAAAAAGCAGATTCCTTCCGAGGAGCCGGCAAGACAGTATTATTTCATGGATATTGCAAAAAAATATGTTGCAGAATTAGCAGAGCAGAAGGGAGCGCCGCTCACATTCTGCGTGACGACGTTCGGGTGCCAGATGAATGCCAGGGATTCCGAGAAATTAGTCGGTATTCTGGAAAAAATCGGTTATGTGGAAGCACCGGATGAAAAGGCCGATTTTGTCATTTATAATACCTGTACTGTTCGTGAGAATGCCAATAATAAGGTTTACGGCAGACTTGGTTACTTACATGGCTTTAAGAAAAAGAACCCATATATGATGATCGGACTCTGCGGATGTATGATGCAGGAGCCAACCGTTGTTGAAAAGATACAGAACAGTTACCGGTTTGTGGATCTGATTTTTGGAACCCACAATATTTATAAATTTGCAGAACTGATTGTGACAGCACTGGAGTCTGATTCCATGACAATTGATATCTGGAAAGATACTGACAAGATTGTGGAAGACCTTCCGGTCGAGCGGAAGTATTCCTTTAAATCTGGTGTGAATATCATGTTCGGCTGCAATAATTTCTGTAGCTACTGTATCGTTCCTTACGTGCGTGGACGTGAGCGAAGCCGTGAGCCGAAAGAGATCGTGCGTGAGATCGAACATTTAGTGCAGGACGGCGTTGTGGAAGTGATGCTGCTGGGACAGAATGTCAATTCTTATGGCAGGAATCTGGAACATCCGATGACGTTTGCACAGCTTTTGCAGGAGATTGAAAAGATCGAGGGACTGGAGCGTATCCGGTTTATGACTTCCCATCCGAAGGATTTATCGGATGAACTGATCGAAGTGATGAAGAATTCCAAAAAAATCTGCAATCACCTTCATTTGCCATTGCAGTCTGGAAGCAGCCGCATTTTAAAAATCATGAACCGTCATTATGACAAGGAACATTATCTGGAATTAGTGGATAAGATCAGGGCGGCAGTGCCGGATATTGCACTTACAACCGATATTATCGTAGGTTTCCCGGGAGAGACCGAGGAAGATTTTGAGGAGACGATGGATGTTGTGCGCAGAGTCCGCTATGACAGTGCGTTTACGTTTATATATTCCAAGAGAACCGGGACACCGGCAGCGACAATGGATGACCAGATTCCGGAAGAGGTGATCAAGGAACGATTTGACCGTCTGCTGCATGAGGTTCAGACAATTTCTGCTGAGAAAGCGGGAAAACTTACAGGTCAGACACTTCCGGTATTAGTTGAGGAAGTGAACGGACAGGATGCATCTCTTGTCACTGGAAAACTGACTAATAATTCAACGGTACATTTCCCGGGAACGGCGGACATGATTGGAACGATTCAGAATGTTGTGCTTGAGGAATGTAAAGGATTCTATTACATTGGCAGACTTGCTTAATGATTCGTGAAAGCAGGATAAAAAAGGATGTATGCATATATAAAAGGAACATTAGAAGAGACAGGTGAAGATTATATCGTGGTCGAGGCTGGCGGGATCGGGTATCAGATCTTTACGACCGGTCAGACCTTTCAGTATCTTCCGTCCATGGGGGAAGAGGTAAAAGTTTATACTTATCTGCATGTGCGGGAGGATGCGATGATCTTATTTGGTTTTCTCACCAAGGATGATTTGTTTGTGTTCAGACTCCTGCTTGGAGTGAGCGGGATCGGACCGAAGGGCGCACTTGCGATCCTCTCTGTCATGACGACAGATGACCTCCGGTTTGCTGTGCTTGGCGATGATGCAAAGGCAATCGCAAAAGCACCGGGTGTCGGAGCAAAGACGGCACAGCGTCTGATTCTGGAATTAAAAGATAAATTGAGCCTTGAGGATGCGTTTGAACAGAAGTTAGCGAAGAATGACAACCCGGTTCAAAACAAAGCCAAAGGAGCCAAGAATGAGGCTATCGAGGCACTGGTTGCGCTGGGTTATTCCTCCTCAGAGGCATTAAAAGCATTAAACGGTATTGAGATTACAGATGATACCGATGTGGAAGACATCTTAAAGGCTGCATTGAAAAATATGGCTTTTATGTAAAAAAGGACAGGTAACATGGAAAAGAGAGTAATTTCCACTCAGGTTCAGGATGAGGATATTAAAATTGAAAAAAATCTAAGACCGCAGACGTTAGATGATTACATTGGACAGCAGAAAGCCAAGAAGAATTTAAAGGTTTATATCGAAGCGGCAAAACAGCGTGGAGAGTCTTTAGATCATGTCCTGTTTTTTGGACCTCCGGGACTTGGCAAGACAACGTTGGCGGGCATTATTGCAAATGAGATGGGAACTCACATGAAGATCACTTCGGGACCTGCAATTGGAAAGCCGGGTGAGATGGCGGCAATCTTAAGCAATCTGCAGGAGGGAGATATTCTGTTCGTGGATGAGATTCATCGCTTGAACCGTCAGGTGGAAGAGGTGCTCTATCCGGCTATGGAGGATTACGTGATCGATATTATGATCGGAAAAGGGGCTACCGCACGTTCCATCCGTCTTGACCTTCCGAAGTTTACACTGGTAGGGGCAACGACAAGGGCAGGTCTTTTGTCTGCACCGCTCCGGGACAGGTTTGGTGTGATCCATCATCTTGAATTTTACACGGTGGATGAATTGAAAACCATTATTATCCATTCGGCAGAGAAGTTAGGTGTTGAGATTGACGAGGATGGAGCCTACGAGCTTGCGAGAAGATCAAGAGGAACACCTCGTCTTGCAAATCGGCTGTTAAAACGCGTCAGAGATTTTGCGGAAGTGAAATATGACGGAAAGATCACAAAAGATGTTGCTTCTTTTGCGTTAGATCTTTTGGAAGTCGACAAGTTTGGTCTTGATCAGAATGACAGGAATATCCTGATGACAATTATTGAAAAGTTTCAGGGAGGACCGGTGGGACTGGATACACTGGCAGCTTCCATCGGGGAGGATTCCGGAACGATCGAAGATGTCTACGAGCCGTATCTTGTCCAGAACGGTTTTGTGATCCGGACACCAAAGGGCAGAATGGTAACAGATCTTGCCTATCAGCATTTTGGAATTGAAAAATAGTGCAAGTTGTTATTGCTTTTACAATATCTTGCTTATATAATATATAACATATACTATAGCTTGTACGTATATTGGGAAAGGCAAAAGCCTGCCGGGAGGAGATCGTTATGTCTGAGAAGTCCAGTGCTGAAGTGATCATTGGCGGTAAAGTTTATACTTTAAGCGGCTATGAGGGAGAAGAATACCTACAGAAAGTAGCGGCTTATATCAACAATAAAATAAATGAGTTTGATTCCATGGAAGACTATCGGAGATTTCCAACGGATATGAAGGCAACTCTGTTACAGTTGAATATTGCGGATGATTATTTTAAGGCAAAAGCACAGGTGGAGAAGTTAGAACAGGATATTGAGATGAAGGATCGTGAGATTTATAATCTGAAGCATGATCTGATCTCAAACCAGATTAAAACTGAGAGCGATGAGAAGACTCTGACAGAATTGCAGGCTGAGAATAAAGAACTTCTGTTGAGCAAAGCAAAATTAGAGGCTGCGAACAAAGAACTTCTGTTAAACAAAACAAAACTGGAGGCTTCTTTAGAGGATGCCCTGCTTGGAAAAGTTCCTGGTGCAAAGAAGCACGGAGAAGAAAAGAACGCAAAAAAAGAAGAATAGATACGGGGACGATTTTATCGTCCCTTTTTCCTTATAGACAATGTTCAGGTTTGAAAATAAACAGGTGAAAAGATGAAAAAAAATCAGTTAGAATTATTAGCACCGGCCGGTTCGTATGATATTTTCAGGGCGGTACTAAATGCAGGGGCAGACGCTGTGTACGTGGGTGGCGGACAGTTCGGCGCCAGGGCATATGCCAATAATTTTTCCGAGGAAGAACTGCTCCGTGCAATTAACGAAGCGCATATTCATGGAAAACAACTCTATCTTACCGTAAATACGCTGTTGAAAGAAGAAGAGTTAGAAGCTCAGTTATATGACTATCTGCGCCCATATTATGAGCAGGGATTAGATGCCGTGATCGTGCAGGATATGGGGGCTTTTCAGTTTATCCGTGAGTATTTTCCGAAAATGGATATTCACACAAGTACCCAGATGACTATCTGTAACCGCTATGGCGCAGAAATGATGAAAGAGCTTGGCGCAACAAGAGTCGTGACAGCGCGTGAGATGTCGTTTGCGGAGATTAAGGATATTGCCGATCATGTGGATATCGAGATCGAAAGTTTTGTGCATGGAGCATTGTGTTACTGTTATTCCGGACAGTGTCTGCTCAGCAGTATGCTTGGAGGCAGGAGCGGAAACCGCGGCAGATGTGCGCAGCCATGCAGGCTTCCCTATGAAGTTTATGATGCGAAGCGGAAAAAAATTGCCTGTGAGCCATTTGTGTTAAGTCCGAAAGATCTCTGCACGATCGAGGATATCCCAAAGCTTGCAGAGAGCGGTATTTTCTCGTTTAAAATCGAAGGCAGAATGAAACAGGCAGAATATGCTGCCGGTGTTGTGTCTGTCTATCGCAGATATATAGATCGATATTTCGAATATGGGGCGAAAGACTATCATGTATCCAAAGAGGATATGCAAAAGCTTTATGACTTTGGAAACCGGAGTGGTTTTACGAAGGGTTATTATGAGAAACATAATGGAAAAGATATGATCACGTTCCAGAAACCAAACCATGCAAAAGGAAATGAAGCGCTTCAGGAGAAAGTCAGGGAAGAGTTCTGCCGTGGTGAAATAAAAGAAAAAATCAATGGAAATTTAATATTATCCCAAGATTCGTCTGCTATACTGGACGTGACACTGGGCGATCTTCGTTATACAGCATGCGGTGATGTGGTACAGCCTGCATTAAAGCAGCCATTATCCATGGAAAAGGTACGTGAGAACATGGAGAAAACAGGAAACACACCGTTTGAGTTTGAGAAGCTTACCATTGCGATGAGGGATGCTATTTTCCTTCCGATGAAATCCTTAAACCAGCTCAGAAGAGATGCGTTAGAAGGACTGGAAAAGCTTTGTGTGGAACAGTTCCGCAGGGAGGTGGAACAGGTGGATTGTGCCGGAATGAAGGCGCAGGAGAGTACAGCCGGTACACCAGAGAAATATTTGTCTGCTCTGACAGAGCAGAGATGCCAGTTACAGCCGCTTTTAGAGTCAGAACTGGTTTCTGATATTTATCTGGATCAGGGATGCTACCGCAGAAAGGACTTGTGGGAAGAAGTAAAAGAGGATGCTGCAAAAATTCATGAGGCTGGGAAAAAGGCATATTATGTGTTTCCATCTGTTTTTCGGAAAAATGCCTCAGATTTTTATCTGGGATCCCTGAAAAAACTGAACAGCTGTTCTGTGGATGGAGTGGTGGTGAAGAGTCTGGATGCAGTCTGGTTTGTACACAGGTATCTGCCGCAGATGCCAATGATCCTGGATCAGGGGCTTTATACTTACAATCACAGGGCACAGGAAATATTGCGTGAGTTTTGTCCGATCCGTATGACGGCGCCTTACGAATTAAACCGTGGTGAACTGAAAAAGAGGGATAATACAGACAGTGAGATGGTACTTTATGGATATCTCCCGTTGATGACATCGGCGCAGTGTGTGCATGCCAATACCGGAAAATGTGATACGACATCTGTAGTAACATATTTAAAAGACCGTTATGGAAAATTTTTCCCGGTCAAAAATAACTGTATGGAATGTTATAATACCATTTATAATACGACGCCACTGATGTTGTTTGGCTATGGGAAAGAGCTGCAAAAAGCAGATTTTTCCAATTTCAGACTGAATTTTACGGTGGAGAGTGAGGAGAAAGTGCGGCAGATCCTTGCGATTTATGAGACTGTATTTTATGAGGGAAGAAAAAACCTCGCAGATGTGTACCAGGGGGAGTATACCAATGGTCATTATAAAAGAGGAGTAGAGTAAAACATGACGAATCTTATCATAGAAATATCAAAATATTTCATGATTTTTATGTTTGCTTTTTATACGTACGAGTGCTTTGCGGCATTTCGTCAGAAAATCAAACCGGAACAAAGAGAACATATTTTAAGCAGACAGTGCGCAGCAATCTTTCTGATCCACTTTGATGCCTTTGTGGTGATCTATCTGGTGACGGAGGATATCAGTATGCTGATTTTTTATGCGGCGCAGGCGGTACTTCTGGCGATGATACAGACCTGTTATCAATTGTTTTACAGCAGATCATCGAGACTTTTGACGAACAATCTGTGCATGCTTTTGACGATCGGGTTTATCATGCTGACAAGGCTTTCTTTTGACAGCGCCAGAAAACAATATTTTATAGCACTGGTGTCGATGATATTTTCGCTCATCATCCCGGTATTGATCAACCGGGTTGGATTTGTGCGGAAATTATACTGGTTATTTGCAATCGTTGGGATCCTGGCGCTTTTGGTTGTGACGATCGCCGGAAATACAAGTTATGGAGCTAAAATTTCGCTCTCCATTGCAGGAATTTCGATCCAGCCGAGTGAGTTCGTAAAAATTTTATTTGTATTTTTTGTGGCGGGCATGTTATATCAGGATACTTCTTTTCAACGTGTGTGTGTGACAACGGTGATCGCTGCGATCCATGTGCTGATCCTTGTGGCATCCCGCGACCTCGGTGCAGCACTGTTGTTTTTCGTGACTTATGTGGTCATGCTTTATGTTGCAACGAAAAAAGTGCTTTATTTTGCGGGCGGACTTGCCGCCGGAAGCGCAGCTTCTGTGGTGGCTTACCATCTTTTTTCCCATATCCGGGTGAGGGTGAGAGCATGGCAGAATCCGCTGGCATATATCGATAAGGAGGGATACCAGATCTCGCAGTCACTGTTTGCCATTGGAACAGGCGGATGGTTTGGAATGGGATTATATCAGGGTCTGCCGGATAAAATACCGGTCGTAAAACAGGATTTTATTTTTTCAGCAGTCTCAGAGGAACTTGGCGGTATTTTTGCACTGTGCCTGATCATGGTATGTTTTAGCTGCTTTCTGATGTTTTTAAATATTGCGATGCAGATGAAAGATCAGTTTTATAAACTTGTGGCACTCGGACTTGGAACGATTTATGCATTTCAGGTATTCTTGACGATCGGAGGCGTCACAAAGTTTATTCCGTCTACAGGAGTGACGCTTCCGCTTGTGAGTTACGGAGGAAGTTCCCTGTTAAGTTCTATGATCATTTTTGCAGTGATCCAGGGATTGTATATTTTGAGACAGGATGAAGGAGAGATAAATGCGTCTAAAAGCAGGAAAAACAGACAAAACAGAAAAAAGACAACCGGATTCGAAAACGCAGACATCGAAAAACTCTCGTAAAAACAACCGGGAATTTACGGTCATTACCTATGCAGTTCTTGTGCTTTTTGTCTGCATGATGGGATATTTTGCATATTTCCAGTTTGTAAAAAGTGAAGATTTTATCAATAGTCCTTATAATAAAAGACAGGATCTTTTTGCAAGGAAGGTGACGCGAGGCGAAATTATTTCTGCCGATGACCACATACTCGCAGAAACGATCACAGATACGGATGGGACAGAGACAAGATATTATCCGTATGCCAATATGTTTGCGCATGTCGTTGGTTTCTCTACCAACGGAAAGTCCGGACTGGAATCGATTGCCAATTTTAACCTGCTGCGCTCCCACACGATGACTTTGGAGAAAGTGGTCAATGAACTTCAGGGAGAGAAGAACATTGGTGACAATGTGGTGACAACGTTAAATTATGATCTGCAGGATACGGCATACGAGGCATTAGGAAAATCTGATGGAGCCATTGTCGTGATGGAGCCATCGACCGGGAAAATACTTGCCATGGTGTCAAAACCGGATTACGATCCAAATAATATCGCAGAAGACTGGGATGAACTGACAGCAGAAGACAGTGAGAGCTCTGTGCTGCTAAACCGTGCGACGCAGGGACTTTATCCGCCGGGGTCTGTGTTTAAAATTTTTACGACATTGGAATATGTACATGAAAACAGTGATTATGAAGATTACTCCTTTGACTGCAATGGTAAATTCACAGAGGGGGATTCTGTCATTCACTGTTACAAAAACAAGCGGCACGGACAGGAAGATCTGATCGGCTCATTTGCCGATTCCTGTAATTCTTCGTTTGCATCGTTAGGTCTTACTCTGAATCCGGATTCTTTTACAGAGCTGTGCGACAGCATGCTCTTTAATACGAGCCTTCCACTCAGGTTTGAATCCTCAAAGAGCAGTTTCTCGCTGGATGCGGATGCAGATGTGTCTACGGTGTTAGAGACGTCCATCGGGCAGGGAAAAACGCTGGTGACACCGATGCATATGGCGCTTGTTGTGTCAGCAATCGCCAATGATGGAGTACTCATGAACCCTTATCTGATCGATCACACGGAAAATTATAATGGTATCGTGGTTGATGCATATGAACCGACAGAATATGGAACACTTTTGTCAACGGAGGATGCATCTTTAATGCAGACCTTTATGAGAGAAGTTGTGGAGGATGGAACCGGAGAACGTCTCTCGGGGCAGAGTTATACTGCCGCGGGAAAAACAGGAACGGCAGAGTTTTCAACGTCCTCAAAGGCTTCCCATGCATGGTTTGTGGGTTATGCCCACCGTGAGGACAAGGAAGATATTGCGGTTGCGATTATAGTGGAAGATTCCGGATCAGGCAGTGAGTATGCAGTTCCAATCGCAAAAAAGATTTTTGATGCATATTATCAGTAAACAGGGCAGGAAAGATATTTCAGTATTGGTTGCATGAAAAAACGAAAAGTATTATACTTATAACAAAAAACCACATCAGGAGGTATTGCAATGATCGAGGCAACAAGTTGTGGTGGTGTGGTAATATTCCGGGGTAAGATACTTCTCTTATATAAGAATTATAAGAATAAATATGAGGGCTGGGTTCTTCCGAAAGGAACTGTGGAAGATGGGGAAGAATTCAGGGATACTGCAACTCGTGAAGTGTTAGAAGAGACAGGAGCGGCGGCAAGTATCATTAAGTATATTGGAAAGAGCCAGTATACGTTTACCGTGCCGGAGGATACCGTGGAGAAGGAAGTACACTGGTATCTGATGATGGCAGACAGTTATTACAGCAAACCACAGCGAGAGGAATATTTTGTTGATTCCGGATATTACAAATATCATGAGGCTTATCATCTGCTTAAATTTGCGAATGAGAAGCAGATTTTAGAGAAAGCTTATAATGAATATCTGGAGTTGAAGAAAAACAATTTGTGGGGCAGCCACAAGTACTTTTAATGTGAGGATTCGCATGAAATGGTATGACGATTTATACGTAGGCGAGAGCATCGTACATAAGACAAATAAGATCAAATGGAAAATTCGTCATAATGCAGGGCAGATTAATATTTACGTGATCACTTTGGCATCAGGTGAGAAGAATTTATTAGATATCATTCCTTCGCATGAACTGCTGCAAAAGGGCTACCCGAAGAAGCAGTTATATGTCATTGGATTGGCAAAAGGATATGATGAGGCAGTGGAAGTCGCTGCGTCTGTGATCGATGAAGTTTACCGCCAGACCGGGGCATTCGAGGTAGCTTCATATCTCAGGGAAAAAAGGAGGAGAAAAGCAGAATGACCGCCGTGTTACTCACAATCTTAAAAATCATTGGGATTGTGCTGCTGGTGATTCTTGGAATCATGCTTTTTCTGCTGGCAGTCTTATTGTTTGTACCGGTACGTTATTCCGTGAAAGGAACAGTCGATAACAATATCACCGCAGAGGGCAAAATAAGCTGGTTATGTTCGATATTCCGATATGATTTTACGTTTCAGGAGCAGGAATTGAACGGCGAAGTCCGGATATTTGGCTTTCGTCCGAAGAAAAAAGAGAGAATATCGGAAGAAGAGCTGGAGGAGGAAGCTGTTCCTGAAGTAAAAGACGGGGTGGAAGAGGTTGTTTCTGATCTTGTTTCCGCTGCCGGGGAAGAAGATAAATCGGAGAAAACTCCGATTAAGCCAGAGCAGGATCAAGAGGTAGATTCTCATAAGGGTAAGCAGAACAGAAAATCATCCGATAAAAATTCCCGACCATCCGGAAAAAATATTTTCATGCGGATGTGGGATAAAATAAAAAACTTCATGAAAAATATAAAAAAAATTTTCATGAGTATACGAAAGAAACTGACCGGTTTCAAAGAGTTCGTAGTAAAAGTCAAAGAGATTGTGACGGACACGAAAAATCAGTATGCTGTGAGGCGATTGTGGGAAGAATTATTGTATCTGCTCAAACATTTTGGCTTTCGGAAAATTCATACAGAACTGACGTTTGCGTTGGCTGATCCGGCATTTACCGGACAGGTGTTAGGTATTTTGTGCATGATGCCTTTTTTGTATCAGTATGACTTTCATATATTCCCTGATTTTGAGTCTGAATCATATTATATCAGGGGCAGTTATGATATGAAGGGCAGAATCCAATTGATCTTCCTGCTGATCACGTTTATTCGAATTGTGGCAGATAAGGATCTGAGGTGTTTTTTGAAAAAAATACTGGATAAGAGATAAACAGTTTCGGAAGAACGAAACGTTTATGCAGAGATCAGTAACGGTGAAGATACCGGACAGACAAAAACATAATATTTTATCATTACAAATAGAACAAAAATAGAAAGGTGGCAGTAACAATGGGAGACAATAGTTTTCATACAACAGTAGAATCTTTATTCAAGGGAATGGACAGTTTTATTACAACAAAAACGGTGGTTGGTGATGCAATCCATATCGGTGATACCATTATTTTACCATTGGTGGATGTTTCCTTTGGCGTGGCAGCCGGAGCGTTCAGCCAGGAGAAGAAAAATAACGGTGCCGGTGGTATGGGCGGAAAGATCACACCGAGCGCTGTGTTAGTGATCCAGAATGGAACAACCAAGCTTGTCAACATCAAAAATCAGGATGGACTTACGAAAGTGCTGGATATGGTGCCGGACTTTGTGAACAAATTCACATCAAAAGGTGAGAAAGAGAATGTTGTGGAAGAATCAGAAGATGATTCAGTTGCAAAGAAAACAGCAGCAAAAGAGATGGAGCAGATTTTAAGTGATTCTGTCAATAAAGAGGAATAATTTTAATGGATTTTCAAACATTAGGTGTTTTGTTATATCGTACACGAGAGAAAAAACACTTAAGTTTATTGGATGTGTGCTCGGGGATTTGTTCGCAGTCGACTTTGTCGCGCGTTGAACAGGGAAGCAGGGAATTAGATTCGCTTACAAGTGAAATGCTGCTTGGCAGAATCGGACGTGAAGTTACACGCTTTGAATTGATTTTAAATGCGGAAGATTATTATCTGAATCAATTGCGAATTGAAATTAATGAGAATATTGAAGAAAAAAATTATATAAAGGCAAAAGAAAAAATTAATTTATACAGACAACATATGCCAGCAGAGGGAAAAGTACATGAACAATTTTGCTGTTATATGGAGTGCCGGATATTAATTGCTCAAAATGAAATAACAGAGAAACTTTCAGCATTGCTATTGCGGGCGATACGTTATACGATACCAGACTATTTATTGGAAAATTGTGTCAGCAGAAGGTTGTATAGTCCTGTTGAAATAGAATTGATTCGTATGCATATAACATATAATGACCGAAAATGCGAATGTAATGAAGTGGAATTATTTTTAATTATGGATTTTGTGACAGAGTTTTATAGTTTAAAACAACAGGAAAAAATAGAAATTCCACTTCTGGTAGATTGTGTAAAATATGAGATTGCATTAGAAAAATATAATAGGGCATTAGCATCAATAGAAAGAGCATTGGACATTATTTCAGTGGGTCGGAGTATGCAATATGTTGGCGAATTGCATTTCTTAAAAGCACAGGTGTTGAGTTGTGTCCAGAATAGTATAGATAAGAATCGTGAATGGCAAGATGAATGTAAAAGAGAATGTTTTATGGCATATGTTGTTTTTGGCGTTATGGGGAAGAAAGAAGAAAAAGAAGAAATCTACAAATACTGTTTGGAGAAATTAAATTGGCAAATTACAGAGCAAATGATGTTATCAGATTGACAAGAAAAGCAGTGGGACTTTCGCAGGAAGCTATAAGTGAGGGCATCTGCTCAGTGGAAACTTTTTCTAGAATTGAAAGAGGAAAAACGAAGATAAAGGGTGACACTTATAAAAAAATTATGGAGCGTCTGGAACGAAACACAGACAAGTTCTATGCAGTGTGTAGTGGGGAAGATGTTGATCTGCTGGATGATGTGGCTGCAATTGAAAATGCGATTGCAAAGTTTGATTATCAGCTTGCTGATTCGATTTTGGGGAATGTGAGGGAGAACATTGGAGATACACCGGAAAATAAACAGTATGTAGAGGGCATAAAAGCGATTATTGATCATGGGAATGGAAAAATAAGCGCTGAGACAGAAAAATTATATCTGGAGCATGCATTGATGCTGACAGTACCGGATTATAAAATTTTTTTACATAAAAGTTGTGCTGAAGTATATCCCTATACAGAGCATGAAATAATTATTCTTATGAATATTGCGGCATGTAATGCCAGAACAGGCAATCCGGAGGGCGAGATCCAAATTTATAATATGCTGTTGAAGTGTTTTCAGAATGGTTATATCAGTGGTGAAAAATGTATTCAATTAAAAATTACAATTTTACGTAATCTGGCATATGCATTAGGAAGAAAAGAAAAGTATCATGCTGCAATTAAAATGACTGAATGTGTAAAAAAATTGTCCTTAAAATATGATTATGGGTATAAATTATGTATCGCAATTAATGATATGAGCTGGATTTATAGAAATTTATATGAAAATGAATTACAAGAAGAATATTATAATATTGGAAAACAGCAGTATCGCCAGGCGTATTATCTTGCGTTGGCACGCAAGGATAACATCTTGGCAGAAAAACTGAAAAATGGATATCAGAGGTTTTATCAGTCTGATATTGAGATTGTTTAGGCTATTTCATTTATATCAACATCATTTTCGATACGAGTTGGACAGGGAATATCTTCATATTTTTTTGAAGAAAATGATAACAAGATATTAAGTGAAAATAGTGTAAGACAAAGTGTAAATATTAATTTTTGAAATTTTTTCATTTAACATGTTCTCCTTTGTGTATTAAATTTTTTACTAATATTAACGCTGATAATTAAAAAAAACTACGTCAGAATTGGAAAATATATTTTTTCCAATTCTGACGTGTTTTTTTGATATATACATAGATATAATAATCACATGTTAAGCTTAACAAATAAAAAAGGAGGTAGCAGAATGAAGATTTTAAATGAGGTCATCAAAGAAAAACCTGATTCAAAACATATAGATTTGTGTTGCAATGGTGTACAGTTTTAATAAAAAAGAAGGGATTCTAATATATTGGAATCCCTTAAAAATTTTGGGAGCAATAAAAAAAATGAAAGAATCTCTTTTTAATTATAGATTTGAATATGAAAATCAAAAATACATTTTTAATACTAATAACAACGGTTTAATACAAATAAACAATGTGGTGCTAGAATATAAATAGTACAAGCCAAAATGAGAAATTCCAAATACACATAAGCATGGTACAATAGAAACATGCTGAAGGAGGATCTCATATGGCAAAGCAACATGACAAACAATTTAAACTTGATGCAATCCAGTACTATCAAGATCATAAAGATCTCGGAGTACGTGGATGTGCAGAAAATCTTGGCATCGGCTACAGTACATTAACAAAGTGGCTGAAAGACTTCCGAGAATCAGGTGATATTCCTGTTCGTGGTTCTGGTAATTATGCATCTGATGAGCAGAAGGAAATTGCCCGTCTCAGACGTGAATTACGTGATGCCCAAGATGCACTTGATGTGTTAAAAAAAGCAATCAACATTCTGGGAAAATGACGGAAGCCATTTATCTCGAAGTGTCTGAGAAGACGGAAGCTGCCAAAAAGGCTGGACGCCGGGTTTCCGTCTCCGGAATGTTGA
>OGEA01000712.1_pt1 | contig 19757 bp, 22 predicted proteins | sample 1570531 | NCBI WGS metagenome assembly OGEA01 (sample SAMEA2581973, study PRJEB24529) | metagenome | biome: Human gut stool | place: China | collected 2011 | reverse complement strand
TGGTAAACTAAATTTGTAACACCTTGTTCGAATAATATATTATAATATTATTCAAATAAGGAGGACATTGTTATGTCAATACGTTACAGTGAAGATTTTAAAAAAGAAGTAGTCAAAGCATATATGCCTGGCGATAAATCCACCATCCAAATAGCTGCTGATTATAATATTGCCAAGAGTACTGTTAGCCAGTGGGTTAATCAGTACAAGGAAGAATGCCTTTATACCACCAGCACATCACCTGAATCTAATGAAGCAAAGGAAATCAGAAGATTAAACCAGCTTCTTAACGAAAAGGATAAGGAAATTGCATTCCTAAAAAAAGCAGCGGCATTCTTCGCGAAGGAAATCGATTAGTGGTATATCGGTTCATTGACGATAATAAAAATACATTTGGTTTAAGATGGCTGTGTAAAAAATTTGCAATCAGCCCTAATTGTTACTACAACTACAAAAAAGATGCAAAGCAAAAATATCATGAACGTCTGAACCATATCTTCGAGCTTATAAAATACATTTATTATAACAATAATCGTGTTATAGGCTATAGGGCTATGCGTATTTTCATCAAGCGCTATGGATATGATATAAGCAGTACAACTATGCATAAATACATGAATAAGGAACTCAATTTATGTGCTGTAATTATGCATTCCAGGCCTGGATACAAGGCAGGTAAAAAGAACAAAATATTTGATAATCTCTTAAACCAGAATTTTACAGTCGGCTGCAAAAATAAAATATGGTGTACAGATTTTACATACATGCGCCAGCCAAATGGAAAATTCAGATACAACTGTTCAATAATTGATTTATATGACAGGTCAGCTGTTGCCTCATTAAACAGTGATTATATCAATACAGCTCTAGCAATAAACACGCTTAAAATGGCGCTAAAAAAGGAAAACTATCCAAAAGTGATTTTACACTCAGATCAGGGAGTACAGTTTACTTCGTGGGAGTTTGTAAAATTCTGCAAAGAGAATAATGTAATTCAGAGCATGAGCAGGTCTGGCTGTCCGTATGATAATGCTCCAATGGAAAGATTTTATAACACTTTCAAAAGCAATTTTTATAACGTAACTGCATTTTCAAGTGTGGAGATGATGGACGAACTTACTATGAAATATATCAACTGGTATAACTATGTCCGTCCTCATTCATACAATGATTATTTAACACCAATGGAAGCTCGTTACATATAGGTATTTATCGAACAGAGTGTTACAAAATGCTTGACCAGTACCACAGCAAGAACATGAGCTGCCTCTAATTTGTTGTAATATTTTAGTTCCACACAGACATCAAGCAAACGTTCCAAACTCTCATACCAAGCATTTGTGCCTTTATACTGAACATTAAAGCGTGGATGCTTAATCGTCTGGTCTTTGTGCGTCAAGATAACCACTGCGTGACCATCCGACTGTGGTGCTATATCAACTACATCAAAAGTTTTGAAATCGATATGAGCATCCCTTAAATAATGTGTAAGTTTTTTACCTAAATTCATCTTTGATTACCTCATTTCTTTGATTTCGGTTAATAGCCTGTTTGAATTCCAATTTTTGTGCGTGAAACCCTCGCACCGTTGTCCTGTAACAAGGTATTTTAAGATTTGTATGCCCCCTACCTCTTACAAGAACGACATACATAAAGACCATGCTTATTTTTAGATGTTCCTTCTGCAATCATCTGAAGTTCATCTCCGCACAAAGGACAATTAACTACGAAAACATTCTTCAATCTTTCGGTTCCTTCATCTGTGCTGCATAGCCGGAATGTGTTTGGTACAACTTCCTGCAACCACAATTTGTGGTTACGCTTTACATCTTCTACATTAAGTGTGGCCATCATAGGTACCTTCACTCCGCCATCTGAATCACATTCGATAATGGGATAATACTTAATCTCTGAATAATTCGACCTTCTCATCTCATCACCTTCATTCCGTGTTCTTCACAGAATTCCACCGCATCACTTAGGGAATTAAAGAATATGCTACTGAATCCATATACTACCTTCCATCACATAGGTGAAGGCTTCTTACTGTGCATAATAAGAACCATCTTGTTCTGTTTAGTGTTGCGAAGCTGAACCCCTCATACTTATCATCCGAGTAATCAGATGCATTCATAACCGGTTGAATGTCTGCTTCCGTTGTAATTCCAATTGGTATAAATCTCATCGTTGTTCTCCTTTCTTCTTTTGGTATCCACAGGGGATTTTTATTTTTGTCCTTTCTGTCCTTTGTCCTTATATATAGATAAAATATAAAATATATATATTTTTATTTTTTATGCTGCATATATAGTAGTAAAGACTTTAAGGACATTTTCGTTATTTACATATGTGGAACAAAGGACAAAAAGGACAGAATTCATTCTTCATCCAAGATGCAAGGATTTACTAGATAGATACTCTGCTGTGTCCTTCCCCTTGTCTGTTGTTTGCCTGTCTGCTTTTCAGCAAGATATCCGTAATCAACAATTGGTCGATAACAGGCTGAACCGCTTCCTTCGGCTTAAGTGCCCTGCATAGCCTCATAATATCCCTTCGGCTCACTTCAGCAAGTCCTGCTTTCTTAATAGCAGATAATACATATTTACAGTTCCTGATACCTTCATCTGCTCCAAGAAGTGAGAATGCGGCTTTTGTATGCTCTGTAAAATATCTTGAAATGCATATGGCCTTCTCCATAATCTCACCACTCACTACCAAAGGCTCTGGATCAGCAAGAAACTCATAAACGATATTCGTATCTGCCCTGCAAAGAAGCGCTGCAATTCTTGCCGTACTTCCCACAAGCTTTCCTGCCCAATCTGCAAAATCTGCATATTCCGATTTCAGTTTTGGCTCTAATTCTTCCGAAAAAGCTTCAAGCATCTCATCTGCTTCTGCTGATAAAGTGATTATTCTCGGCATCTGCTCCGGTTCATCAGTTAGAATGTTACGAATGCATTTGTCATATCTTGAATACACATCTTCTGGTATTGGTATGGAACGATATTTTCTATGACCAACATTCGACTCAGGCACACAGTATAAAAATCTTGCCGTAAGTCCTCTGCCTCTGAAATTGCCATTCTCCATAACTCCTGCAAGGACGCTTGGTTGTGCCATAAGCATCACAGCAAGAACAGGATTGTAAATCGTCTCACTTTCACGGCCTATTCTATCCACACGGATAGGATCACCTGAATAGCCTTTCAGAAAAACATCGACATTTACATATCTGGTATACATACCCTTCAGCAAATCAAATATTCCACCTTCCGGTGAGAAAATAGCCGCTCTGCCATCATTTTCAGATATCATACTGACAAGCTTCTCTGTGGTTACATCATCGCCATAATACCTAAGAGGCTTTTTATCCTTAAATGCCGATAATTCTTCCGATGCCCTTCGTACATCTGACATTTCAGCCTTTCCTTTGGATGCCTGATCTTCAAGCGACTTTAACCTTCTCTCTAAAATGCTTTGTTCCGTCTTACTGAAATCAATCTCTGCGGAATGAAGTCTGTTCCATTCCTTCTCATGCTCATTCATCGGTTTTCCCATTAATGAGCAGACTGCAGATTTTCGTTCTGACGGAGGCATAAAGATTGCAATAAAGGTATTTACCGGTTCTGTCCAATCCGCCTTTGGTTTGATTACATATTTGCCTTGAATACCAATTGATAGAACTGAAAGGGATGCACACGCAGCAACATCCACAGGAGTCTGCGCACTCTCTGCAACAGCCACAACATAATCAGCAATATCCTTTGGCAGAGCATCGACAGGAAACGATGGTACCTTTCTATCATCAAGTGAGATAGGCTTCTCTGGAAAAGATGATGTCCCAAAATCGGACACCACCGATGAAACAGGAATAGGCTTATAGAAATCTGTTACACCTCTTAATGCCTTACTAATAGTTGAATTACGATAATCTACTCGATTCCATTTTTTTCTCTTAAGCCTGCTGCCAAGATAGATTCTTTCCATCTGTTCCTCATCACCGCCACACCAGAATGCAAGCATTGTCATAAAAGCTAGTTCAGCTTCACTTTGGGATGGATAACCACTTATATCTCCGTCATAAAGGCTTGAAAACTTATCACCACTTACAGATTTTGATGCCTTTTCGATGACTTCTTCATCTGTAAGAAAACTTCCGGGAGCTTCTATGGGAGACTCTGTCTGCGTAGATACAGGTCTGCACATATATTTCTCAAGAATCTCCGGAAGCACATCCGTAATATCCCTCACATGCTTATCACCTATAGCATTACCGGTTATAGTGACAAACTGACCCTTATCCCTTGCTGCATACACTTCAAGACCATACTTACAATTGTTGATGTAATACTTCTCTTTATCATAGTTAAATCCATACGTCTTACCAATCAAACGTATGCCTGTACCTGATGGACTTATCTCTGTATAGGTATTGACCTTTGATACAATCTCCTCTGCCATATCAGAAAGCTTTCCATCCTCAATGCAGTGGTCGATATCAATAGCAGCCATATCACCAGTAATAGCAATACCATCGTATTTACCTATATGTCCTATAATTTCAGAGAATCCACAGAAGTCATCAAGATCACTGTTATCAGCATTATGGCCTTTCACAGATTTTGGAACCTTTGTCCTGCTGCCATTTCTGGTCTCATACTTCCATCCACAGAAATACGGATAGTCCTTTAATTCCTGCGGTAGTTTCTCATACATCGGCTTATTCCTCCTTTCTTTTGTTCTCACTATTCGAAGATTTGAAAGGGGGTTTTGATGGGGTGTTTTCACAAATTTTCTTGAGTTTTTTCTGTGATGCCTTGATAGACTCATTTGCAGAACTGTAATCAATGCCCTCTGTCTTTGCTATCTCACGGATGGATAACCCTTCCATAAAAAGCTTGAACCTTTGATACTGCACCACAGTAAGATTTTCTTGCAACCAAGTATCAATCAGCTTCTCTGTCTCACTCATCTCCACATCTGCCTCCAAATCTTCTTGCGATGCATAATCAACTCCTTCATAGATAAGACCTTCCAAATGATACTTCATGTGGTATCTTTATTTTCGTTCCATGTTCTGTGTCAGCCTTGCATCATCATTTAAAAATGCCAATATTTCCTCCAAGCCTTCCTCATCATCGTCATCAATCTGTATGACCACAGAAAGTGGTTCATACGGATCTTTGTAACTAACTGTCTTCATATACCGTCCTTCCCGTCTGTCACGAAAAGAGCTGGCATAACTAGACATAAAAATAGCCTGATTACAAAAAGGGCATAGTTATCCTAGTAACTCATATCCTTCACCTTGTGGTTACAGATATGAAATACCAGCCCTCATACGTAATCAGGCTTTATTTATTTTTAGGAGACGGTAAATCTGCGAGAGCAAAGAAACGGAGAAAACAGAAAAATCACCGCCTCCTAATATGTAGCTTTGGGAAGGGGTGAAATCTTACGGTTTTAGAAAAAATATTAAGATTGAATTTGGTGTCGCTATCATTTACCCTCTGTATTGACGGTTACAAGTCAAGAACAAGAGGGCATATTCGAATATAATAAATAATGTCAGGAGGTGATCAGTTTGAATTCAGAATTTAACCCAAAGGATATCTTATTAGTATTTGGTGCCAATATTAGAAAAACTCGCGAAGCACAAGGACTCGGTATTGCTGAATTAGCCTCTTCAATAAAATACGACCGTGGTTGCCTTTCACTATTAGAATACGGCGAACAAAATATCGAATACATAACAGCACTTAACCTTGCTCGTAAATTAAATGCACCATTTCCTGCTTTGTTTTCAAGAAATTATTTCAATGATTTATTAAGTGACAATTCATTCAACTCATTAACTTTTACTGAAGATGATTATCTTCTTGTTTTTATTGAAAACATTCAAAAAATTATGAGAAACAAACAGCTTAAACAGATTGAATTTTATGGAGCAACTGATATTCAAACCGCAATTGTAAGTAGAATTATGCATCGTAAAGCACAAAATCCAACAATTAGGACCTTATATGCAATGGCTTACACAGTTGGTGCAGATATGTACAGTTTATTTTCAAGAACGGAGGAAAAAATATGATTTTTACACCTTATTCAGATGAAACAAATGTGATTAACATGATACGTAAATATCGCAATGAAGATTATGCTTTAATCCGTATGACTTATACAATGATTGACAAAAACAATTTAGATGCTAATGGTATTCTAAGAGATTTATTATTTGACAATGGACTTGTCGACTATGAGCAGTTAGAGCATGGTGGCAAATATGGTGTGACATATGATGCATTATTTGTTCAGCATGGTAAAACTGATGTTATCAAATTAAAGTTCTATCGTGTATCAAATAATCGTGGTGATAGACGTTTTTCCATCGAAACAATAAAACGCAAAATGGAATCTGGAGAAATCAATGAAGGCGATCTTCTCTATATTTCCATTTTCAAACAAACTGATGGCACTCCTGTAATATACATAATCAATCTTACTCACAATATTCCAACCGAAAATGATTTACTCAATGCCATTGGTATGGATGCCATTACCGATTTGTTCTATCGAATCAAACCTCGCTTATATGAAATTATTTATGGTGGTTTCTTTGATAATTCAAAAGGATACGGTCCAATAGCACCAAAGGATGTCGGAGACACTTTAGAAAGTCTTTTAGGAATAAATACAAATAACCGTGTTGACGCAGATTACAATGGACTAATTGAAGTAAAATCCAAAGGTGGTAGCAATACTCTAGATACTCTTTTCACTTTGCGTCCACAATTTGAAGGTACTAGAGTAGCAGAATATGAACCATCAGATAGAAACAGAGTATCCGCATTTGCTAGAATATATGGCTATGAATCAGATAAGCATCCTGGTGCCAATAGCCTTTACATTACCATCGGTTCAATGGATGCCCCACAAAACAATCAAGGCTTTTATCTTCATGTTAATGATGAAGAACGTACAGTAAATCTTGTTTGGCGTAATCCAAATACTGGAAAACCTGAAGTTGCTGCATATTGGCATTTTGATGACTTACGTCAACAATTATATGCAAAACATCCATCAACTCTATGGGTCAAAGCTGAAAGCAGAGAAATTGATGGGATGGTTCAGTTCAAATACAATGAAATTGAGTTTTCTAGAGCCCCACAGTTTACAACCTTTCTTTCATTAATCAAGTCTGGTATTATCACTTATGATTGGCGTGGCTACACAACAAAAGAAGGTCGTTACATAGGAAAAAATCACGGTAATGCATGGCGTATAAAACCGTATGCAAAATCAGATTTATTTGGTGAAATCGAAGTTGTTGAACTGTAATCATATTGATATATAATTCACATTCACTGAACAAACAAAGGGTAGTCCAATTAATGGGCTACCCTTTATCTTATAAAACTCTTATAATTTCGTCTGCAACTGCTTTCGCTAATAAAGGCGGAACTGCATTTCCAACCTGTGTGCACTGTGGCACCTCAACACGTCTTTTCAGCCCCCCGGTAGTTCTCTTCCCAAGAAATTCAAAAGAATCATCAAATGATTGACACCTAGCCATTTCTCTAACACTAATTGTTCTTGCCTCCCACGGATTTATATAGTCATCTGGAAGTGTAACTACGGTTGGTGATGGCTCTGTAGAATCTAATCTCTGTCGAATATTTTTCTTTGTTAGAAGTATATCGATAGCATCATCTGGAGCATTCACATTTCTAAACAAATTATCAACCTCATCCGCTTGCATATTTAGTTTTTCACAACAAAGTTGAATCAGTGCATTTTTGCCTGTAATATCTATTCCCTGCTCTTTTATTCTTTTTCTCAACATAGAACCCGATTCACCTTGATTAAACAAGTCAAATCTTTCCAAAACAACATCTGTTGCATTAGGAAGTTCAAGATTTTGAAGATGCCTTCTATCACAAGGAATTGGCTGTCCTGTAACAAATGATGGTGTTCTACCTGCTCTACTATCTCTTTGATAATCAGATAGTCTCTGATTAACTCTATTTCTTATATTGACATCATTTACTAAATCACCAATAGCATCCCTTAAGGATAGATGATGTCCGGCTTCAACTGTAGGCTCTGGATATGAAGGGGCAGGCAGATTATTTCGATATCCAATAAAAATAACTCTGTTTCTTCTCTGTGGAACACCATAATCTGCTGCATTCAAAATCCTTGGTTCCAAAGTGCTATAACCAATTCTATTTAACTCAGCTGTTAATATATTCGGTGTAACAGAACCATCTGGATACACTGGTCCTTCCTCAACAAGATTTCCCTCCTCATCATATAAGTTTAATCCTTTATAGCCCAAAAACTGCATATCCATAAAGCCCTCCACATTTTCAAGAACAATGTATTTAGGCTTTACTTCGCTTATTACTCTAACATATTCTCCAAATAATAAATTTCTCGGATCTTCTTTATCACGCCTTCCTGCGCGAGAGAAACCTTGACAACTAGGTCCTCCTATCATCAAGTCAATTTCTGGAACATCTTGATTACGAAAAATCTCTAATTCACTGATTTTTTGATTGATAAAATCTCCATGAAGATTTCTGATGTCCGCTCTTTCAAACCAAGTATTTTGACCTTGTATAAGTCCTAACTGTGTATGACGATATTTATACGTCACCTCTACCATATCACTTATATCCGAACTGAAAAGGATATGAAATCCTGATTGTATCAGTCCTTCAGAGCATCCTCCTGCTCCACAAAATAAATCTATAGCATATGGCATATAGCCACCTCCTTATTATTTCATTTTAATCGTACCATAGCCAACAATAAAAGTCCAGGAATATTTATACTTTTCCCAAAACTCATTATGTCGTAGACAAAAGTATTTGTAAGCATACTTCATTTGTTTTTCTCATTCTTTTCGTCTTCCAAAGACCGATCTAACCATGCTTTTTCAACATTTCCAAATTCTATATTTAAGGCATCACAATATGCTTTTAATCGCTTCATTGCAGAAACATTAGGATTCATCTTTCCATTTTCCCATCGGTTAACAGTTGAATAAGATACTCCAATGCGTTCAGCGAACTCAACCTGCGTGTAAAACCCTTTTTTTCTTATGTATATTATCTCATCCGACAATGCCATTTTTCTCACCTTCCTTTAGTAGCATTACTATAGCGTTTTTATAGCGTTTTATCAAGAGATATTTTCAATATTTGTAAATAAAAACACCCCTCCGAAGAGGGCTGCTCAAATAATACTACTTTTTCTTATATTGCTGCTTAAATCTAACCTCTGCTTGGTGATAAATTACATTAAGTTTATCCTTATCACCAACAATTTCTGCCATTATAATATCCGCACACTCTTCATTGGTAAACAGCCTAAAAGGAAGCTTAATTTTAGAAATTCCTGTTACTAACTGTTGACGGAGTTCATCTGAAGACCATCCAAATTCTTCTCCATATTCTTGTATTCGCTTTGTTATTTCTGGAGCTATCGTGTGATTTGAATTTTCATAAGGGAAAAAGAACTTTGAATACATATCCAAAAAATCCATTCTAAATCCATTAGACAATCCACTCAAGTCATAGGCTACAACTTCACATAAAAGACCAAAAGCAATATCCTTCTTACCTTCACTTGCTACAAACTCCGACATAGTAAATCTGCTATTTCGATATAATCCGAAGTTTCCTTCTTTCATATGAACACCGCCCCGTTGATTAAGATAGCCCCATATTTTGTCACGATACTTGGTATAAGGTGGTTGCTGAACAATAGCTGCCAAATTCCATATATCTAAATCCTCAATATTGTTTGAATGAATAAATGGTATCCATTCGTACTTCTTTAATAGTTCACTTCCTGTATCTGTAAGTTGAAATGATCTTTTAGGAAACACTGTATTTAACTCTTCTTCTGTGGCATTTTCTAAAAGCCTTGTTACTAATTCTTCCTTCTTTCCAGATACTTTAAGACCGCGCTTCTTCAGTTCCTCTTTTATAGCAGGAAGCTTTTCCATATTAACGGCATCTTTTACTGAGCCAATTTGTATAAGCCCTTTTCCTTTTAAGGATTCAACTATTTTCATTACATCCTTAATTCCATATTTATACCACCAAAATCCTGCAAAAGAGTTTTCTCCATTTATAACAAAATGTGGTGAATAGCTAAGGACAAGTATTTCATGCGGATACAAACCATCACAAGTTGGCGGCTGACCTTTTATTCTCTTTTCAATTGGAATAACCTCATCCGTTTCAAATGAAACCTTTGGAGTACTGATTTCCACTTTCATTCCTATATTCTGTTGTTGATTACTTTGTTTCTTAAAAAAATCAAATAAACCCATATACCAATGCCTCCTTTGTATATTTTGAATTATCGGTTAAGATATATACAAGTTTATTTGCCAAGCAATTAAATCCAATTTTTACCAATTTTTCTTTTCTATCCTCTCGTAATGTCTTCTTTTTATCTGCCGTTTTTTGATTTTTCAACCAATAACCTACATTCCACTTTCCAACAGAGTAATTTCTTGGTATATTAAAATGTCCGTATTCTTCATAAAATTCTTTAGCATATTCGAATGCTCGATTCCAGTTAAGTTCATCTGCATGCCAAATCATTTCTATTTTTTCAAGACGATTTATTTGAATCTGAGACAAGTTTTTACGACTTGAGTCTGAATTATATGCCAATCGTTGCATATTTATCCATTTTCCCAACTTGTATTCCATATAAATCAAATCCTGTTTAACCTCAAGATGACCAAATTCCTTATAAAACTCACAGGCAATTTCATATCCTTGTTCCCATCTGAATTCATTCTTATCCCAAATCATCCCTATTTCACTGAGCATATTGATTTGTTCATCCGACAAAATTGAACTATTATTCCCTTTTCTTGATTGTCTTTGATATGCTAACCATTGTGCTAAATTTAATCCATCTTCCGTCTTATATCCCTTTTTTACATTAAGATTGCCATAAGTCTCAAAGTAATTTCGAGCAGCATTATAATTAATATACCAAGGATCATTGATATAATTTTTATATTCAATAATTGAACCTGAATCGCTTAAAATGTCTATAGTGATATCAGAAGAAAAATATTTCACAAAAATATCAGTCAAAACTTTTTCTAATGATTTTAATTCTGTATCACAAAGTACATAATTATCTGCATGTGACGTTTCAACCAGCCTTGCTTCTCTGATTCTTATTAGTTTTATATCATTTTTATTACAAATTTCATCCTTCTGATTATCTTCTAATATTTTATCTCGATGCCAATGCTCTCCATCATATTCTATTCCTAGTTTTAGTTCAGAAATATAAATATCTATTTCTACACCTAACTTAGCATATCGATTAATTGCATTTGGATATATCTGTGTTACATAATAGTAAATAGCTTGCTCATTGAAAGATGTCTGAAAACCTGAAGAAACTTCCCATAACATACCAATCTCTTCAAGTCGTCTTATCTGCGCATCATCTAAATTGCAATCTTCACGACCATTATAAGCTTGTCGTTGAACACTAATCCATCGCCCTAGCTGCAACCCATCTACACAATAAGAACCTGGAATATCAAGATTTCCAATCTGTTCGTAAAACATTTTTGCTGCTTGATAGTACTCTTCCCATCTGTCCTTTTCTGGATTCCACCGAATACCAAGCATATCCAATTTTTCTATTTTTTCCTTCGCAAGTCCCCCATCAACTCTTTTTCTTCTTTGTGTATGAATCCATGATCCTAATTCATATTTTTTATACTTCTTCCCCTGTGGAATATGTATATTCCCATATTTAGAATAATATTGTTTTGCTACTTCATACATAGCATTCCAATTATCTTCGATAACATCATTGTAGTCCCATATAATTCCAATCGACTCAAGTTGAGCAATATGCTCCTTGGTTATTTTTCTTCTATTCTTCCCTCGATATGCGCCCTTTTGGCCTCATAGCCACACGCCTAAATTAATACCATCCACAGAATACTTTACAGGAATTAATAGATTTCCATTCTCTTCGTAATACCGTTTTGCCAGTTCAAAACATCTATCCCAATAATCATCTAAATTCTGTTTGATAATGTTATTTAAGTTCCATTCAATATCTAATTCCTCAAGCAAAGCGATTCTTTCTATTTACAAAATACCTTTCTGTTTTCTATTTCTTTGTCTTGATAGCCATCGTCCAATTGGTTCTCCTTTATATTCATATTTTATAGGGAGATTGATTGTACCATTGTTCTTTTTAATTTCTTTTAACAACTCATAATATTCATTCCAAGATAATGCCATAATCAACCTCCTTTCATTTTTATATCAATCTAAAGTATTTAAATGCCTCTATAATAGTCTCTTCCTTCTCCTGTGGACAAGTAGACACCCTACCTTCTCCGGAGCCGATATTGTAGTTCTTACGCTTCTCCATACCTACCTTAGCCTTAATCTGACCGATATAAAGGTTTGTTACATTGAAGCCGTATTTCTCCTTAATCCACTTCTTGATGTTTCCATATGTCGGCTTTTCTTCCGGCTTATATTCACCTTGATTCAACTGTATCCCTTCTAAATCAACCTTTATGGATACCATCTCATCATCGTTTGCGCATTCCCTAACGAGTAGACAACACGTCTCCACATGCCCCGTATTTGGAAACATATCCACACAGCACCCCTTCTTAACCTCATACCCACTCTCCTGCAACATAACCAGATCTCTTGCAAGGCTTGTAGGCTTGCAGGAAATATACACCATTGACTCCACACCATAGTCAATTATCTTCTTAAGTGCCTTTGGATTGATACCATCTCTTGGTGGGTCGAGGACGATAAAGTCCGGCTTGTCCTTAATGTTATCGAGGGCATTAAGCACATCATCTGCGATGAATTCGCAGTTATCAAGTCCATTTATGCTGGCATTAATCCTGGCTGCTTCGACAGCTTCTGGTATTATCTCAACGCCGATGACTTTCTTTGCAACTGGGGCTAACATCTGTGCAATTGTTCCTGTTCCACTGTACAGATCAAAAATTACCTTGTCTTTGGTTGTTCCTACATAATCTCTTGCCTTTGAGTACAGTACTTCAGCACCAAGTGAGTTAGTCTGGAAGAATGAAAATGTTGTAATCTTGAATTTAAGTCCAAGAAGCTCTTCTTCAATATAATCCCTTCCGAATACTATCTCTGTCTTTTCATTGATTACTGCATCGGCAACACTGTCATTGTAGGTGTGTAGGAAGCCTGTTATCTCTCCGTCAAGTGACAGTGCTTTTAATCTGTCTGCAAGCTCGTCCATAGGAATATCATTAATTGTAGTTGTCACAATGTCCACAAGGATTTGTCCTGTCTTTACGGCTTTTCTTACAAGCAAATGTCTAAGATACCCCTCATGCTTCATTTTGTGGTAATAAGTGAGATTTTTCTCAAGTGCATAATCATATACACACTTGAGTATTTTTCTGTAATCATTATCCACAATCTTACAGCCTGTTACTGTTACTATGTCATACATACTGTTCCTCTTATGTAAACCAAGGGCTATCGGACCATCTTTTACCTCATCGCCAAATGAGAATTCCATTTTGTTACGGTATTCACTTGATACAGGGCTTCCAATTATTCCCTCCCACTCATATTCTGTATTAATAACAGGAGCAAGAAGCTTCTTCACTGCATTTTCTTTCATCTTTAACTGTTCTTCGTACCTTACAGTCTGATATACGCAGCCACCACATTTACCAAAATGCTCACATCTTTCGTTAGTTTCTGTATCTGCCTGACAGACAACTTCAAGAAGCCTTCCTTCACATTTGCCGTGCTTCTTCTTGTTTACCATAAATTTAACTGTCTGTCCCGGTATTGAATTCTTTACAACAGCCTTTTCCTCTATAGTCTGTCCGTCTTCCTCTGTCTTAACTATTACATTTCCCTTATTAGGAAAATCCACGCTTTCTACATAACCTGTATATATGCCGCCTTTTTTCATCTTTTATCTCCAATCCTTCTATATAATCAATCAGGAAACTAACCAGCCTTCCTCCCACATCACCGAACATCTAAAAAACCACTGGCTGTAAGCCAGCCAGTGGTCTTTGTCTTAATCATTCTTTAATTGGCAGAATAATTAGTTCTCGAATTCATCATCATCATCTTCAAAGTCTTCATCGAAGTCGTCATCATCAAAATCATCATCAAAATCATCAAGATAATCTGGTGTGAAGTATCTATAGATTGCATATACGATAGCTGCTAATGCTGCAACTGCTCCAATAACTGCTAATACTATGATAATTACATTACTTTTCTTCTTGCTCTCTTCTACATCTTTCTTGTGAAGAAGTTCATTGAGCTTGCTTGCCGCAATAAGCTCTTCAATCTTATCCTTATTCATAACAACCGCTCCTTTCAAAACACTTTTAAAGTAAATATATTGTATCACAACATATTTTATTTGTCACCATATTTAGGCTTTTTTAAGCTTTGCAAAGCCTGCAAGCATTTTCTTTAAACCATACTCATCAAATGTTACAGTTACCATATAATCTCTTGTGCCATTATCAATTGAAATTACTTTTCCTTTTCCAAATTTGGCATGAACCACGGTATCGCCAACACCATATCCAAGTCCAGATGTTCCTCCAGCACTGCCAGCAAAGGCAGTCGAACCTGCCGTGCCATATGAAGTACCTGCATAACTTCCGCCTGATACAGATTTTCCACCAGCTGTCAATTTACTGCCAATTCCACTGCCTCCAGCTCCATCAGCCTTCGATGACTTCTTTAAATCAAATATATCCATAGGAAATTCCTTACCAAAACCAACCTTAGTATTCGCCTTTCTCACAGAAGACCTGTAGCCTGCTGAAGTTGAGCCGCCGATTGATACACGTTTTGGTTCTTTATAATTCACATTGCCTGAACCGTATCTGTTAAGAGCGGCTTTGGCATTGGCTCTGATATTATACGAACGTGTTTCCTCTGAGTCATCTTTTCCTCCATATGCAATCTTACCTTTATTATATCCTGAACTATTATTTTCTATGTGCATATATTCTTCGGGAATTTCTTTAATAAAGCGTGATACTTTATTCATCTGTGTTTCACCGCGTACCATACGCATCTTCGCACTGCTTAAGTTAAGTATCTTCTCTGCTCTTGTTATTCCTACATAGCAAAGTCGTCTTTCTTCCTCTATCTCTGCAGGGTCATCTGACACTATTGTCATATAACTTGGAAAAAGACCATCTTCCATTCCTGTCATATACACAATAGGGAATTCAAGACCCTTAGCACTATGTAATGTCATAAGCATTACCTGCTTATCTGACTCATTAAGATTATCAATATCTGCTATGAGTGCAACTTCTTCAAGGAAACCGCTTAATGTAGGAGTTTCTTCCTTCTGTCGGCAGCTCTCCTCATAGCTTACTATTTTGTTAATCAATTCATCTATATTTTCCTGTCTTGCTTCTATTTCTTCTGCTGTTTCGCTCTCTGCAAGACATTCTATATATCTTGTGTCACTTATAACGGTTTCGGCAAGTTCTTTTATGCTCATAAATTCCTGCTTTGCCTTAAGTGAACCTATAAGTGTAACAAATGGCTCTAGCTTTCCAACACCTCGTTTTATCGTATCAATATGCTCAGCATCGCACAGAGCCTGCCAGAATGTTATGTCATTCTGATCTGCATATTCCTGAACACGTTCAATGGTTGTCGCACCAATTCCACGCTTTGGAACATTGATAATACGCTTTACTGCCTGTCCGTCCATACCATTGTCTATAGTCTTTAAATATGCAAGTATATCTTTTATTTCCTTACGCTGATAAAAGCTTATTCCACCATATATACGATATGGTATATTCTTTAACATAAGCTTTTCTTCCAATGTTCTTGACTGTGCATTAGTCCTGTATAATATGGCAATATCGTTGTAATTCCATCCGTCCCTTACCATAGAACTTATGCTGTCAACAACACCCTGTGCCTCATCATATCCATTTTCATAAAGTGTATAATTAACCTTTTCACCCTCGCCATTCTCTGTCCACAGACTCTTTGCTTTTCTTCCTATATTATTGCTTATGACCGCATTGGCTGCATTAAGAATTGTCTGTGTTGAACGGTAATTCTGCTCAAGTTTTATTACTTTAGTTCCTGCAAATGTATTCTCAAAATTCAATATGTTGGTAATATTGGCACCCCTGAACTTGTATATTGACTGATCATCATCCCCAACCACGCAGAGATTGCCATATTTGGCGGCAAGCATTGATATAAGCTTAAACTGCGATGTATTAGTATCCTGATACTCATCAACCATAATATACTTAAATCGTTCCTGATAATAATTAAGTACTTCAACATCATTTTCCAATAATTCTACTGTCTTGTATATTAAATCATCAAAATCAAGTGCATTATTAAGCTTTAATGTCTTCTGATACTCCCTGTATACATTGGCAATTCTCTTGCCGTTGTAGTCGCCACCAGCCTCAAGCTCCATCTGGTCCGGGCTCATAAGCTCATCTTTGGCGTGCGATATCGCATTCATAATTGTCTTTTCCTTGAGCATCTTCGTATCTATATTGAACTTCTTACATATATCCTTTATAACACTCTTAACGTCATCTGTATCATATATTGTAAATGTATTGGAATAACCAATTCTATCTATATAACGCCTGAGAATCCGCACACAGGTGGAGTGGAAAGTACTTACCCACACTTCGCCAGCCTGCTGTCCTACTGTGGCATCAACTCTCTCTCTCATCTCCCTTGCCGCTTTATTAGTAAATGTAATAGCAAGTATATTATATGGTGCTACACCACAATCATCTATAAGATAGGCTATCCTGTTAGTAAGAACTCTTGTCTTTCCAGAACCTGCACCCGCTATAATAAGAAGCGGACCTTCTGTCCTTTTAACCGCTCTTTTCTGGCAGTCATTTAAACCATCTAAATTCATATACTCTCCAATCCAATGTGTGATTATACTCACACTATCTCCACTTTAACTTACAAATGCACTTAATTAAAATCAACAGTGCATCTAAACTTAACCTTCACATACTGTGCATACACAGTATCATAATTCAGTATAACAAATGTTCGATATTTTTTAAAGCAAAAAATCAGAAACCATTGCCTGAATTAGTATATCATTAAATATATTTATCCAGTTATGATTTCTGATTTACAATATATACTTTATTATATATTTCATAAGTATATAGTTTTTATATTCCACAAACATACATTTTCCGTATATTCAACAAATATATTCTTATATCCTACTTCTCTGTTATGACTGCATTATCCATTACTAAATTCTGTGCCTTCTTAACAAGCATAGACTTAACAATAGTTTCTTTGTCATATTTATCTGTAAATGTATCTACCTTTGAATAACCGCTGTCCTTAGCGAACTGCTCAAGGTCATCCTTGTATTCATAATCTGTAATTGCAAGACATTCTTTTTCTGCAATTGCCTGATATACAAGCTGCTGTCCTGCTGATGCCTTAACGAATTCATCAAATGTCATGCCATAAAGGTTCTGGCAATATTCATCATTAGTCTTACCCTGAAGTGTACTGTAAAAGCTTATTGATTCCTCAAGCTTTGATGACTGCTGTGCAAGGAATTCCTCTGGATAACCTGTAACCTTGCATTTGTCAAGAAGCTGGGTAAGTATTGCTTTATTCTTAGCTTCTGTTATTTTAGTTTCTATTGTTCCACTGACATCATTCTTAACATGTGCCTTATATGAATCAACTGTTTCGCAGTTGAACGCACTCTTAACAAAAGCATCTGTAAGCATAGGAACATTAGCCTGCTGTACATAACTCATTGTAAGTTCGAATACAACTCTCTTGCCAGCATAATCAGAATACTTTGAATTCTCTGGAAGTGTGATTGTTATTACCTTAGTCTGTCCTGCAACCATTCCATATAATTCTTCATCTAAGCCAGTTCCTGCAACAGGGAAAGCATCCTTACCAAGTGTCATACTATAATCAGAACCAGTAAAATCATCTATTGAAAGTCCGCCTGATGTACCAGTATAACCAAATGTAACCTTATCGCCTTTCTGTGCTTCCCTGTTAACATCTGTATATGTTGTCTCACTTTCAAGCTGTTCTGCAATCTTATCATCTATAACCTGATTAGTTATGGCTGTTACATCAACCTCAGCCTGAATTCCCTTATAATCTCCAAGCTCTACATAATCAGTTGGATTGTATCCATAATCTACCTTTATCTTACTGTTACAGGCTGTTGTCATCATAACTGACATAACCATAGCTGCTGTAACAGCATATTTTACAACTTTATTCTTTAATACTTTTCTCATAACCTGTCTCCACATTAAATATTGCCGTAACACCGACTTATAAACTATACCACAATATCACATTTAAAACCAGTATTATGCAAATGTTTCACAATATTATCACAAAAAAAGGCAAAAAGCCCAATCTGATATGCTCCCGAATTACTGGAACACATCAATTCGCTTTCTGCCTTTTATATAACTGGTATTAATACCAATATAAATCTTAATTAAGCAATCTTAGCCTTAGCTACTTCTGCTAACTTAGCAAATCCTTCTGCATCATTTACAGCCATCTCAGCTAATACCTTTCTGTTAAGGTCGATGTTAGCTAACTTTAAACCATACATAAACTTGCTGTATGAAAGACCATTCATTCTTGCTGCAGCATTGATTCTTGCGATCCATAACTGTCTGAACTGTCTCTTCTTCTGCTTTCTACCCTTGTAGCTCTCTGTAAGAGCTCTCATTACAGACTGCTTAGCAACTCTGTACTGCTTAGATCTAGCTCCTCTATAACCCTTAGCGAGCTTTAATACTCTATTATGCTTCTTCTTTGCGTTCATACCGCCTTTAATTCTTGCCATTTCTTAATTTCCTCCTAATAATCAATCACAGACATCCATATCTTATAAATATGGCATAATCTTCTTCATTGTCTTTACATTAGTTGCATCTGTCATAGCTGCATGTCTAAGATTTCTCTTTCTCTTAGTAGTCTTCTTTGTAAGAATATGGCTCTTGTAAGCTTTCATTCTCTTTAACTTTCCTGTTCCAGTCATTTTAAAACGCTTAGCGGCTGCTTTTTTTGTTTTTACCTTTGGCATAATAATCCTCCTAAATGTTCTCTATAATTTCAATTTATTTTAACGTTTTTCAGTTAAAAACATCATCATGCTCCGGCCCTCGAGTTTTGGAGCTTTTTCAACAACTGCAATATCACTTAACTTCTCAGCAAATTCTTCCAAAATGTGCTTGCTGCTGTCGATATGTGCCATCTCACGTCCACGGAAACGAAGTGTTACTTTAACCTTGTTGCCTTTTTCAATGAACTTTCTGGCTGCGTTATTCTTCGTATTTAAATCATTCACATCAATATTCGGTGATAATCTGACTTCCTTGATTTCAATTGTCTTCTGTTTTTTCTTTGCTTCTTTTTCTTTTCTTGCAAGCTCATATCTGTACTTTCCGTAATTTACAAGCTTACACACCGGTGGATTCGCTGATGGAGCAATCTTTACCAAATCTACATTGGCTTCCTTTGCCAGCTTCATTGCTTCCTTTGGTGGCATCACACCAAGCTGCTGTCCTTCTTCTCCAATAACACGAACCTCTCTGTCGCGGATTTGTTCGTTAATCATTAATTCACTAATAGTAGTGCACCTCCATAATTAGCATGATGTTGCAA
>OGEA01000710.1_pt1 | contig 19786 bp, 15 predicted proteins | sample 1570531 | NCBI WGS metagenome assembly OGEA01 (sample SAMEA2581973, study PRJEB24529) | metagenome | biome: Human gut stool | place: China | collected 2011 | reverse complement strand
AACGCAGATACTGCCGCCGTTGCCGTCAAAACCTGTACAAAACCTCTGCGGCTCAGTTTGTTCATCAGCATGGTTTCTCTCCTTCTTATCAGAGCTGATTAACGCAACAGATCTTTTGATTGTAGGAAACGGCTTTCGAGGCAGCCCGTCGAAATCGGTCAAAGGTTTTGCAAATTCTGCAAAACGCCGTCAAAGCGAATCAGGATTTACACCGAGGATGCGAAAACCCTCTTCTCTTCGGCTGTCAATTTCCTGTGTGGCACGCTTGGCATACCAGGATGCAAACTGGCCGACGGCCGTTTGCTCGTCGTCATCCTTGCGAGTGGCGATGCTGTAGTCCCAGTAGTCACGGTGCCAGCCGTTGAGAACGGGCACCAGCGTTTTCTGACGGAGTTCATCAAGAATCATGCCGAGCGGCACGTCCAGCGCGATGCCGTAGCCGTTGACAACGGCATCCTTGATGTTGAGCATGTCGTGGTGAAAGATCACGTGCTTCCACTGAACCGGACATCTATGATCACGAAGCAACAAATGAGTAGCCTGAGGAAAGTTTTCACCGGCTTTGAGTACCAGCGTATGCCGAACAAGCTCCTCGGGAGAAGCAGGAGTTCCGAAACGCCTCAGATACTCGGGAGAAGCCACCGGCATGGTGAAGGCGTGCATGGCCGGATAAATTTTGAGCGAGGGATTGTTCGGTCGATAAGGAAGAAAAACGACATCCACTTCGTGATTCAAAAGCGCTTCCACTCCTTGTTCGATTGAAGCTTCAATCACGATATGCGGAGCGATCTTGTGATATTCGGCAAGCTGCTTGTTGAGGTAGAAGCGCCCGATGCCCACGGGCGTTGAGAGGCGCACCACGTGATGCAAGCCTTTTTCGGCGTTGAGAAAGTCCTCGAACTCACACCACAGAGGCAAAACTGTCTTGAGCTTTGCAAGAGCCTTCTGGCCGAAAGCAGTCGGCTGAAGCGGCCGCCGGCCACGATCAATGAGCGTCTCTCCCAGATCATCTTCAAGTTGAGCCAGCAGCCGACTGAGTTTACTCACCGACAGATCCAGCTCGATTGCCGCGCGCGACAAGCTGCCGGTCTTCGTGATGGTATGGAAAACCTTCCAGGCGACAATGTTTGATGACGTGGCGCGCATGCGGACAAAACCGAGAGATGTGTTCTGGCTAACGTTCAACACCGATTATCCATCCAAACATTGTTTGCGGAAACAGGTGCAACTCCTCACTCAAAATTGATTCAAAAGCATTTCAGCTTGCCGATCCGGCCGGGACTCTGGTCTCGCGGTGCGATAGTTCCAATGACCATCGGACGCTCTTTTGATTTTTCCGGTTGATCCTCACAGCGAAAAGTCGGGCACCACACTTCAAACTGCTGCGACTCGGCAAACTGATCAGTTGTCGTCCTCATCATCTCGCCATGATGTCGGCAAAACAACGGCATCGCCTTCTATTTTCGGACGAAACAGGTTCGGATGGCCTAAATCAATTGTCGGTGAGCGTCTTACATCAAACGGGAATCCTCCGACTTCATTGAATTTTCGAATAAGAACCTTCAATGCGCTAGACGAAGAAAGGCCAAGAGCTTCAGCTGTTTCAACAAATTTCTTCTTTTCGTCTGCCGTCAGTTTGGTGTTCAATGTAACAGTTGCTTTCATAACGATTTTCTACGACAAATTACGACAATGTCGTATTTTATTTTCCTCTGTCATGGCAAAACTTCACGATATTGATAACACTAGGCCGTCTGAAGAAATGATGCTTACTCGTTACAAAAGAAACCTCGGCAATTCAACGAATGTCGGGGCTCTCGTGTTTTTACTCTTTATAACTTGGCAACCCAAACTCTCGGCCCTTTAGATAATCAAGGCAACCGGAGAGTTTGTGTTTCGGGAAGCGTCCGGTTTTTCTTAAATCCAAATCATACTGATTTTTTACTTCTGCGCCTTTGCATAAGCAGCGGCGTTTTCACCCGCAATCTTGCCGTACACAAGACCAATGATGGCGGCAAATCCAACTTCGTTGGCATACGCCTCGTGCACGGTCTACTTCATCATGACACGGCTCTTGAGGTTAACAGCTTTTGAAACGCTGGATTAGCGGTCGAGTACTGCGATGCAAAACCGCCTGCAACTAGTGATTGAATTCTGAGAGGCATCGTTGCAAGGACACAGTCCAGTTGTTACAAGACTGTGTCCTCCGGGAGCTTCAACAAGAGCGGCTTTTCAACCGCATGTACTCTGAATCCTCTTTAGAAGACATATTTCCCGCCGAAATTAAATACCCAGGTCTGATCCAGATCATTGCCGAAGCGATACTCTGCATCTCCGTAGGCGTAAAAGCTCTTACCCACCGGGGCCTGGAAACCTAAGCCGACATCAAACCACGTTCCATGGTTATTAATTGAGATCGTATCGCCCCTGATAGCAGTAGTGTTGTCAGTGACGTGAATCTCTTGTTCTCCTGCCCATTCGTGCATGACATCGGTCTTGAAGTAGACATTGGCATTCTTCTGCTCACCGAACCAACGTCCGGCTCTGAAACCGGCACGCGTGATGAAGGAATGGATGCTGTCCTGCTCAATTTCGGTTTGTCCGTTTGAGTAATCATTATCGGAAACAAACACGTACTGAGCTTGCATCTGGGGTTCAAAGAACCACCGAGAGTTGTCGGTGGAAAGCTGATGACCGACTTCCACGGAAATGCCTGCCATCCAGTTCATGTAATCGGCAGAAACGCCTGCTCCGGAGTCAAGTTTTACGGCATACTCGTTGGAAAGACGTCCGACCTTGCCGACGACGTCGACATATCCTCCGTTATCGCCCAGATACGTCGCATAAGCAGACACGGCGTAACGCTTGGTTTCGCCAGAACCGTCAATCGATTCGTAGTCCGTATTGCCGTCCATCAAATCAACGGCCGCGCCGAAAATCATCTTGCCGCTGTCGGACGGTCGGGTATAGTCAAAGCCGATTTGATACGTCGTATTCTGACTCTTGAAGTCACCGACACCGGCAGCTGTACCCCATCGATCCTGGCGCACACGAGCCCAGAGACTCTTGTTGTTTTCATCGTAGCGACGGTCTCCGTATCGCTGATTGAATCGATCGATTTCGATGGCGTTGTAGTACAGGGCACGGGCTGTAGCGATAATCGCTTGGCCTGCATCTGAAATGGAAGAGTCTCCGCCCGGAGGTGTCGGTTCATCGGGGTTTTCTGAACCCGGATCGAATGCGTCCGGATCGCCGAAGTACCAATTCGTCGAGTCCTGGTCGCCAAACAGGCTTCCAATGGCTGATTCGCCGGGTTTATATGACCCGGTTCCATTGTCCTGACCGTCGAAATACTTGTTATCCGTATCCTCGGCAGAGTAATCCTCGGTTTGTATCGTCAGAGTTCGGTTAAAGAATCCTTGATCGTTGACCTTTAACACAAAATTATCGAGATTACTGGTAGTGTTTGTTGTGGCAAAACGCAAACCGTTAAGTTCATTGATATTGACGTCCAATGTAACATCAATGGTGTATTTGGCATCGTCTGCCATGTTCTGGATGTAAAGCATATCGCTGTGGACTTCGCCGGTTGCTTCGTCAACAACCGGTTTCCCAAGCTTCATGCGGAATGTCCCATCACCGGTGAGATTTTTAATAACGACAGACGAGTTCGTGTTTTGACTCAGATCGACAAGGTTGTTTTGTCCTTCAAAAGTCAGATCGGTGATAAAACTTTGGCCTCTGGCCAGCCACTGTGCACCGTCTTTGAGGGTCAGATCGACGTGGCCGGATTCAGAAACATCAATCGTATTCCCGTCAGCATCTTTGAATGCGGAATTGCGGAATACTTCACCTTTCTTAACGGAATCGAGTTCCCAGTAGTCGTCAATCTGACCTTCAATCAGCGAATTGGATCCTTCCAGTGCCATCGTGATCTGTCCACCGTTACCGGCATACACATCGCCCTTGATGACAACATTTCGTTCGCGTTTGGAACCGAAATATTTTCCTCTCGTAATATCGATGATGCCTGCATTGGCAGAATCATCTTGACCACCGCGACCGGCCACAATCGTGCCGTAGATCTGCACGTTTGCCGCATTTGTAAAATCAGCCAAGCCGTTGGCATTCACGCGGAGTGCAACCTGATCTATCGTCTCTTCATCACTCGGCTGCGAAGCGTAATGGCCCTTGTAATTTTGATCGGTATAGCCTTGTGTGGACAAGTACAGCGCACGCTGATTGTCTACACCACTGGATGATGCGTATTGGGTAAACTCAAACACGGATTGTTCAGTATCTTCAACATTGCCGATAACTAATGCGTCCTTATATCCATTGATTGTGCCTTGTGCGGCAATATCCGAAACAATGAAAAGCTTCTGATAAATTTCGGCCGAAGATCCGTTGCCAAGAGACAGCGTGCCGTTGATGTGCGATTCTTTAACCGGAGATGCAAATTCTATGGACGAATCCGATAAATCAACTCTGCCTTTCAAATGAACACTCGTCGGCACGAATTCATGGTATTTCGAGTTTACAGATGAAGTGTCCTGTTCTTCCCCGAGAATAATTTCGGATCTATTGGCTTTCAAAGCATAGTTTGCTTCAACATCAATGTCGCCGATACTCACGGAAGCATTATTGATGTCCAACCCGATTGTATCGTTGTCACTGGTGAGGTTAGATACATTAACATCCCATAGATGGGTGATTTCGTCTTGCCGATTTGTTTGATCTACAGCAATAGCAATGATGTGTCCGTTGGCAGAACTGAGATTATCGACAGTCAGGTTGACGTACGAAGTGCCTCCGGCGGATCGATTCTCTGCGGAGTCGAAATTATCTTTAAGGGTGATACCTACAATGTCTGAATTTGAAGCGGCAATATCCGTTACAGTACCGGAGATGATGAGATTGTCACCTTCAGCTTTAGGGGCGTTTCCTTCAAAATGAATGCCTTCAACGAAAGAGACATCAACACCGTCGGACACCTTGATATCACTGACTGTCATGAACAGAGCGGGATAATCCTGATTGCCTTTGCTGTTGGAGAAGGTGTTATTAGCCAGAAACACACCGGAAACGCGTTCCCGATCGGCAAGGACTGTAATTCCATCAACACTTAGCGCCGTGCCTTTCCATGGGTATGCCTCCCCGCTTGGTTGCGTAAACCCGCTGGCGTCTTCTACGATGGAGGCATTGGTTTTTCTAAGCGCAAATCCCTCAAAATTTCCTGTTTCACCGATACCGTTAACCGTTGTATCTTCGATAAAAATCGTATCGAATACTTCAAAATGATTTCGATAAGTTGTGTTGTTTTTAATATTGTCATCCCTGCCAATGGAAATGCCTGCATCTCTGAAGGTGTTTCCTTTCAGGCGGATACGGTCGATTTCAACACTAACTCCGGTATGTGCAGTTATTGCTGAGTCTGCTATTGTGTTTTGAACATCAAATATGGAAGAATTATCGTTGTTGGTGACATTTAAAATGGCACTCTGATTGAATTCAGAAATTAAGTTGTTGTTGCTGGTATATCTTTCGGAACCTTGAACAAAAATCAATGAGTCATCTGCTTCAAGGTTTGATAAATGGATATTTTGAGCTTTAAGTTGAGCACCGACACGATTGGATGAATTATTTCCCGCACCTTGTATGGAAACAATGTTTGACGTTGAAGAGGAATCTCTCACAGTCAGGTCGCCCTGGGAGAGTTCGAGCCTGCCTTTTGAGGGAGTGTCCCCCAATTCTCCCAAGGTGATCAAACCGGATGAGGTGGCGTCAGTCAGCATATAGCCTTGAACAACCAGGCTTGCAGATTCAGTTGTCGGATTTTTGATTGCGATCGGCTGTGCGTTTCCAATAATGGAAATAACCGGCGAAGTTGTTGCAACGGGGGAATCACCGCTTGTCCAATTTTCCGGAGCAACATACAAAATATCATCGTGAATTTTGATGCCCTGGCCACTTTGATATTTGTTGATTTGAATGCCTTGAACGGTGTTCTGGCCTTGCGCAAGTTCAGTTTCAGGATTGCTGATGATCGTTTCAGCGTGAGCGGTAGCGGCCAGAAGTGCTGCGACGAGAGGGAGCAGTGCGGATTTTGAGTGAAATGTTCGATGAAAGTGAAGAACATTTACATTGACGGCAAAAACGGGAAACTTATAAGTGTCAGTTATAAATGGGGGGGGGCAACATAGTTTTTCCTCGATATTTTGGATTAGGGTAACGGAATGTTAGCTCGGTTGAGTCAACTTTTAAAATAGTCTGTGAGACCCAGAGTTCTTCTTTAGCAATACAACAGATTTCCTGCTTGGCAAGCAGCCATGTAGTCCTTCATCGTCTTGATGAAGGCTTTCTGATCGACCTTGAGCTTAGAGGCCAACTCTTCGACCGTGTTGGCTTTGACAAAATAGCCGGCCGCTGCATAGTTACGCATTAATTTGAGGTTATCCATCGCCGTCTGATCAACAATGGCATAAGCCTCGTGCCCGGTCTGCTTCATCATGGCACGGCTCTTGAAGTTAATGGAAGCGTGACCTTCATCAACAAAGCGCCTGCCTTCGTGATTGATCAAGATGTTGTAAGGCGTGATAGCCGTGAGCGACACGCCGTCTCGCGCAGTCAGCGGATGGCACAGATAATTTGCCTTGATTTCCTGCATGGCAACCGTTTGAGCACCAACCTTTTGAGCCATCAATATGCCGTCGCCGGTCAGCGAAACAGCGCCCGTTGTCGGGCGACCAACCCATTCAGGAGCCCACTTCTTAACCAACTCATGACTTGCTGAAAAACCACCCGTTGCCATGACGACAGCCTTGGCATTGACTTTGTAGCTACCGGCTCCGGTCTTGACCGTTGCGCCGACAACCTTGCCGTCCTTCATAAGCAGATCCACAACCTGGCTATTGAGTCGGTAGTTGATGTTGTCGTCTGCAATCTTCTTGGACAGGGCTCGAACAATGTGCGGCCCCGGTGCTGATCCGTCTTTCGTGATATGGAACCATTTGTCCTTTTGGAATCGACCGAAAGGAGCTCCGAGATCCATCAGCCAGTCAACAAGCTCGCCGCCGCGCATTGCATAGGTTCTGACATTCTTTTCATTAATCGGAACTTTTTTCGTAGCGGCTTGCTTGGCGAGACAGTCGGCGTAGTCCTTGGCAGTCGCATTCTCAACGCCAAGTTGCTTGGTGAGAAAGAGTTACCAAATAACAACACAGATTCGATCTAAATGTTAAATTTCTTGACAAATAGAATCGGGGGGGGGTAGCGTAGGTCAGTCCTTAGGAGGATTTAATATGAAACGAACTGTCAAACTTTCTATATTATCCATTGCTGTTATGTCAGCAATATCCGCAAATGCATCAAATTCATATAGTGCTGACAAAGATGCAGTGATTGACGGGAACTATACTATAGATGAACCCAACCTCTTTCTGAGCTTCAAAGATAATACAAAGGGACTAGTTGGCATATACGCACCTGGCTACACAACATCCTTCACCGGGGAAAAGATCACTCTGAACGTTGATTCTTGTCAAACAGAAAACAAATCCATTTCCATTTATTCAGCTAAAGACACCACAAGACTCAATCTTGGAACCTCCACCAGTAAAGTAATTATCAATTCATATAGCGATAACTTTTCCAGTGCCATTATGGCTCAGGCATCATCAAATGTCGCATTAAACGGATCGGATATTAAAATTCACGCTGAATCAACAAATGATGAAGCTCGCGCACTAGAAATAAGCGGCGGGGCTATTGTGAACATCGGTTCAGATTTAACTCAAAATGTTGAAATTTCGGCAAAAGGGAATGATACATCTATGGGATTATTTGCCCTTCAAGGTGGACAAATAAATATTAAATCCAAAGATGTAACTATTACTACAAATGGGTATTACGCCTTGCTGGCACAAAATAATACTGAAACTAGTGAGGCGCCAGATGGTTCATCAAAAATTACCATTAACGCGGACAATACATCCATTTCCGCAACGGGTGCAGATGGTGCAGGAATTATGGCCTTTTCGAATGGCCAAGTTGAAATTAATGGGAATTTAACAGTAAACGCCCCAACAGCAATTGACACTCGAGGAAATGCCACAATAAACATTAACCAAAATGGAGGAGGCACTGTTGTTTTAAATGGGGATATTGTCTTTGAAACTCCAGGCCCTAGCAACAACAGCGGAAATGTTATTAATTCCTATGTTAACATAAACCTTGAAGGCTCCAATTCGTCTTGGACCGGAGCTTTGGTAAAGCTTTATCCAACTGACAATAAAGACAATCCAAACTATACCACTGTAGAGGGTTTTAAACTAAACCTATCTGATGGAGCAAAATGGAATGCCACTGAATACAAGGGCTCTACCCCTGATGGAGGCACACTTGAAGCTCAGGCAGTGAACAATTTAACGTTAGATGGCGGCGTTATCAATTCTAGTTCCCCCTCACAAACCATAGCCGTAGAAAATCTGACCGTCACTGAGAACGGAGGCAAGTTTAATTCAGCCACAGTACAAGGCCAGGACGGGCAATTCTCCACGGCAAAACTGGACGTCAAAACTGTATCTTCAAGTCAAGATGGCACGATGACGGTCACATATACTGGTATTACATCGGATCAGATCAACGGTGAGAATTCCAGCAGTCTGAACGCAATTACAAATGATGACGTTTCCAAACGAGAGGTGGTACAAGAAGGCAATATCAAAGGAACGTGGACTCGAGATGAAAACGGCGAAAACTTTTCCAAAAACGCCAAGCTCACCGACTACGGTGCTCTCAACTCCATGACATTTGTGCAGTGGAGAAACGAGATCAACCACCTCACGAAACGTTTGGGTGACATCCGAGCTTCGGAATCCAACATCGGTGCTTGGGCTCGCGTCTACGGCGGCGAGTCGCAGTGGAAGAGCAATTCCGAAATTGAAATGGATCACACCACTATCCAAGTAGGTGCTGACTACCGCATCAACAACCACTGGATTGTGGGCGGCGCGTTCTCCTACACAGATTCGGATGCAGACCTCGTCAAAGGGCAGGCCAAGGGCGACTCCTACAGTCTTGCCGCCTATGCGACGTACTTGGCCGATGGAGGCTCATACCTTGATTTGATCGCCCGTTACGGCTATCTCGACAATGAGCTGACGTCAGGCAACATGAGCGTTGACACCAAGTCCAATGCCTTCAGCCTCTCGGTTGAGACCGGACACATGTTCCGCATCATGGAGCAGGCCTACATCGAGCCGCAGATTGAAGTCACCTACGGCTTCATTTCCGGCGACGACGCGACGGCGTCCAACGGTGTCAGACTGGATCAGGACGATTTCCAATCACTCATTACCCGCGTGGGTGTGCGTACCGGCTTTGAATTCCCCGAAAAAGCGGGCACGATTTACGCCATGCTCTCCTACTCCTACGATTTCTTGGGCGACGCTGACGGCACGGCTTCTCAGGGCGGATTGCGCGAAGCACTCAACGAAGACCTCGGAGGAGGCTGGGTGAGCTACGGTATCGGTGCCCAGTTTAAGCTCGGCGACAACGCGTTTGCCTATGGTGAACTCGAACGCACCTCGGGCGGAGAGATCGACAATCCGTATCTCTTCAACGTTGGATTCCGCTGGAATTTCTAGACCAGTCGTAACGTCTGATTAAGCAACCGGAAGTCTTCTTCTTGAAGATTTCCGGTTTTCTGCAGCATAAGTGACACCGTCCGGTCGACCGACGGCGAACTGAGCTTTGGTGTCGGAGGACATCGGCTGAACCTTCGTTATCTTCCGGGAATCGTTTGAAATGCCTAACGGAAGAAAATAGAGCGAAAGCTACCGCAATAAAGAACGGTACTTGGTCATTCGTCCGATTCCGATCTTTTCAATCTGTCCGGCTTTCATCAAAGCATTGACCGCTGTGTTGGCTGAAGTTCTCGACACGTTCAGCAAATTCATAATTTCAGTCATTGAAAGCGTATCGCGTGTTTCGAACAGTGCCCGACAACGATCCGTCGTTGTTCCTCGTGGCTCGTCCTGAATCTTGGGCAAGACGATGCGAAACACCCGTCTGGTTGCCTCCAGCTTCGGTTCAGCACCGGAATTGGCGTATTCACGCCAAATCATCGGAAAGCCAGAACCATAATTCTCCATCCAGCCCAGGCGCCTAAGAATATCGGCCAAGCGCTCATTGCGACACTTGCTCACGCCTTCCAAAACGATATCGTCAACGCTCAGTCGTCCCGGAATGCTTCCGTAGGACAAAAATTCGAATCGATTCGGAAAGATCGAGACTTTGTTCGGTTCCGACTGCAAATAATCGCGGTGAACAGCACAATTGACCAGTGCCTCTCTCAAAGCCTTTGGAGGCCAGGCGAAATGGCGTCTGTTTGCAAGTTTCCCCGTTTTGTGGATCAACTCCGGATTGATTGCGGCAAACATGTCGAATGCCTGGTCAATCTGTCTCAACAGAGATCCCGAAAATTCGCGAACAGAAAGCGATGCTGAGTCTTGTGAAAAAGTTCCGACCACAAGTTTTGTCCGGTTCTGATCCGAGAGCAGTTCACCCAGTTGCGTGAAGTGATCGGCGTCATCAACCAAGCCCAGCCGCAGATAATGTGCAGGAGAAAAACTGACGTTGTATTTCTTGAAAATGTCCGCAGTTTCTCCGAACCTGAGATCTGTTTGTCGACTCAGTCGTGATTCCCAGGGCTGGGGTGAACTCTCGCGAATCATGTCGCGAATTTCTTCTTCCGTAGCTGTAACAGACATAGATCCGTCACGCACATAGGCGCCGCCCGTATAACGCTTACCTTTCAACGCATAAGGCCGATCCTCGCCGTGGTCGACAGTCACTCGCAGGACGTACGTGCAATTGCCTGCCGAAATAACCTTCATTGAAACCATATCAATTAGGACGGGCTCAACTTCTGAACGGCAAAATTCTTGAACCGTACGTGAAATCACATTGACTGCCTTCTTGCTGAGTCCTTTCGTGATTCCATCATCGGTTACTCCGAGATACAGATCTCCGCCAATCGTGTTTGCAAAAGCGAGCAGCGTCTTTTTGGCCGTTTGGCTCCAACCTTCTTGGAATTCGACACGTACACTCCGGCATTCAGGCAACTTTTCTATCACTTCTCCTCCCGAATTGAGCTTTTTGCTATCAATCTATCAGTCTTATTGACAGATTGATAGAAAGCCGTGACAGAAAATGCCATTTCTCGGTACGCCATAGCGCCCAAGTCCTGTTCCGTCAAAACCATGGATTTCCGTCAAAAAAAATACGGGAATGAAGCCTGAGGAAGGTGCTGTCAACCCAATAGAGACAAAAGCACAAGACTCAAGACATATCCGCCGTTGTTTGCAACTCAAACAACTCAACGGTTCTTCTCTCAACGTATCGTGCGGTTAGATACCACAAGGTAGGATGCAAGCATTTTTCCGCGATTGCTTCCTTATCGGAATTGCCCCGCTTCACAGCTTCACATCACAAAACTCCACAAGGCCAGCAACACAACCTGACCGGTGAGAATTCGCAGGAACATCGCCAGCGGATACACCGTGGAATAGGCAATCGCCGAAGAGTCCTTTTCGGAAATTGTGTTGGCATACGCCAACGTCGGAGGGTCAGTCGTCGCCCCCGCCAGCAGTCCGACGATGAGGTGGTAGTTCATCTTGAACTTGATGCGAGCGACGACCCCCGTGATGATGAGCGGAACGACCGTAATAACCAAACCCAACGCCACATAAAGCAAGCCGTTGCCGTCAATGAAGGCATTGACAAACCGATCGCCAGCGCTCAAGCCCACACTTGCCAAAAAGAGCGCAATGCCCATTTCGCGAAGCATCAGGTTGGCCGAATGAGTCGTGTAGGTAATGAGCTTAAAGTGCGGCCCCCAGTAACCCAGGAGGATGGCCACGATCAATGGACCGCCCGCAAGACCGAGTCGAAGCGGAACGGGCATGCCGGGAATCGCGATGGGAAGAAAGCCCAACAAGATCCCCAGAACAATGCCCAGAAAAATCGAAATGATGTTGGGGTGATCGAGCTTTTGCACCTGGTTGCCCAAACGATCGGCCAGGCGTTCGATCGAGCGCTGCGGTCCAACACAATAAACCTGATCGCCCATCTGCAAATGCAAGTTCTGGTACGGGAAAAGCGTCATACCGGCACGAAAGACTCGTGTGATATTGACGCCGTCATAGCGGCTCAGATGCAGTTCTCCCAGGCGCATCCCGTTGACCTGATCCTTCGTGATCAGAATGTTGCGCGCTATCAGCGGCGAATGCGCCGTCGCAAGATCAATGTCGGTTTCCTCCTGCCCAAAGAAAGCAACGATCGCGGCCTTAGACTCGGCTCCAGACACTATTCTCAGCTTGTCACCCACAAATACCTGCGTGTCAGGACTCGGACTCGTGATCACGCCGTCGTGCAGAACGCGCGAGCAGATGAAAGCTCGTCCGATGAAGTCACGGATGTTGCGCATCGTCTGACCGTTGATGCCGGCATTCGTAACAGCCACATGAAAGAAGATCGGAGCATCGCTGTTTGCACTCGCCTCTTCGTCCCAATGCCGATCTTCCTCTTTGAGATTGATGCGAAACATCTTTCTCAAAATCACAGCCGACGTGATGATGCCGACCACACCCAACGGATAAGCGCAAGCATAGGCAATGGCGATGTTCTCACCTTTGTAGCCCAACATATCGAGCGCTTCCTGCGTTGCACCGAGTCCTGGCGTATTGGTAACCGCGCCGTAATGAACACCCAAAATCTGAGGCAGCGTCACGGTACCTTGCAAAACCAGAAAGAGCGCAATCGTCAGGAGAATGCTTAAGCCCACCGCCAACAAGGTGAGCAAATTGAGCTGCAAGCCGCCGCTTTTGAAGGACGAAAAGAAGGATGGTCCGACCTGAAGACCGATGAAGAAAACAAAGAGAATGAGCCCGAAGTCTCGGAGGAAGTTGAGAACCGTCCCGTTAACGGTGATGCCGGCATAGCTCACGGCCAGGGCAACAAAAAGAACGAAGGTGACGCCAAGCGAAATGCCGAACACCTTGATGCGTCCCAAGGCCATGCCAAGTGCAATGACCACCGAGTACACCAAAAGAATGTGACCGATTGAATCGGTATCCGTGAGAAGCGGCATTAACCAGTCCATAACTGACCTCCAGCGCGCTTTGCTACGCTCTTGAGAACTATACTCTGCGGCAACAAACGCTACGGATCGAAACAGATTTGAGGAGTAAAAACAGCATGCCTAAGGCAATCATCGTCGGCGCAACATCCGGAATCGGCAAGGAAGTGGCACTGCAGCTGCTCGCCAAAGGCTGGGAACTCGGCATTGCGGGAAGACGCACCGAGCGACTTGATGAAATCAAAGCACAAGCGCCGCAGCAAATTCATACACGCCGCATTGACGTACGCTCTGACGATGCCGCCAGCGACCTGCTCGCTTTGATTGCCGATCTTGGTGGAATGGATCTGTACATCCATTGCTCAGGCGTCGGATGCCAGAACATCGAACTCAATCCGGACGCTGAACTCAACATTGTCGCAACCAATGTTGACGGTTTCGTGAGGCTCGTAGACTGTGCCTTCTCCTACTTCCTCGGTAAAGGCGGCGGACATCTGTGCATCATCAGTTCCATTGCCGGCACCAAAGGCCTCGGAGCCGCCTGCGCCTACTCGGGTTCAAAGGCGTTTCAGAACACGTATCTCGACGCTCTCGAGCAATTGTCCGTGATGCGAAAGTGCCCCATGACCTTCACCGATGTGCGCCCCGGTTTTGGCGATACGGATCTGCTTGCAGACGGCAAGAGCTACCCGTTCAAAATGAACGTCAAGGATGTCGCCTCCTCCATTGTCAAGGGCATCAAAACGAAAAAGCGCGTCCTGGTCATTGACTGGAAGTACAAGCTACTCGTCTTTGTCTGGCGTCTGGTGCCACAGTGTCTCTGGAAGTATTTTCCGATCAAGAGCTGAACCGAAACGATTTCCGTTGTCTTTCGCTCCCAAATCCACTCTTCTTCAGTGAAGGAAATGGCCCAAAAATTCAGGTACTTGTACAGGATGAAACTATCTGGTTGAGCCAGAAACAAATGGCCGAACTTTTTGAAGTTTCTACGGCCACCATCAATGAACATCTAAAAAACATTTTCAAAGATGAAGAGCTCCGCGAAACTTCAGTTATTAGGAATTTCCAAATAACTGCCAATGATGGAAAAAATTACAACACCAAGCGTTACAGAGCCATTTCTATAAATTTCGGCAACCAGTCAACCAGAGCCAAAGGAACATTAAGCAGCCGGTCGTCCTTTTTGAGATTCAATCCCGATAAACGAATGGTCAATGAAGGATCGAACTTACGCGCATAAACCGACAGACTTTTACCGGCGACGCTTTTGCCTGCCTTTACTTCCAGCGGAAAAACCTGCCCCGCTGATTCAATGAGGAAGTCAACTTCAGCCTTTTCTCCAGAGGCCCAGTAACAAGGTTCGATGCCATATGTCCGACACAACGAAATAGCCACCAGATTTTCAGCCAGAGCTCCCTTGAATTCAGACATAACCGATGGATTCAGAAGGCTGTCTGAGGACAGATTTGCCATCACGCGCAGAAGACCAACGTCTTTTGCATACAGCTTAAAAATTTCGGGTTCCAGATAAGCTCTCAAAGGGATTTTTGCAGTAGAAACACGGCATGTCTTCAAAACGAGGCCTGCCTCACACAACCATTGCAACGCAGGAGCAAACTCCCTGCTTCGGGCATTCGCATGTATTTGACTCAGGAAAAATCGTGAGTTGGGTTTTGCCAACTGACTCGGTATAGCGTCCCATACGGCTGCGATTCGCATTGTCTCCATAGGATTGGCGTACTGCGAAAAATCGAGTCGATACATCGCCAAAATATTCCGTAGCGATGATTCAATCTGCCCCATATCCACGCCGTCCATGAAGGCAGCAACTGCCGCCGGCATGCCGCCGATGCACTGATAACGAACGAATTCCTTTTCGATTTCGCTGAGCACAAAGTCGGGGAGTTGAGCTAACTCGGCAATCTGTTCCACATAGTCGTAGAGCTTCGGAGCGGCATTAAGGAGAAACTCCGAAAACGACAGCGGCCAAACATCGCGTATGTCCACCTGCCCCACCGGTACAAATATCTGCTTGCGTCGAACTTCTGTTCCCAAAAGACTCCCGCTGGACGCAACCGCATATTCAGGAGCACTTTGAGCGAAATATTTCAGGCTACCGAAAGCATGGTCGCATAGCTGAATTTCATCGAAGACAATCAGTGTTTTGCCCGGAAGAATCGGAACCTCACTCAGGAGATTCAATCCTTTGAGGATGGTATGCGGATCTCGTGTGGAAGCGAAGATTTCCTGAAGTGCAGGTCTGCTCGCAAAGTCGAAGTAAGCTGTGTGTTCGAAACACTCTCGACCTAATTCCTGCAGAAGCCAGGTTTTACCTGTCTGTCTCGCTCCACGGAGCAAGAGAGGAAGACGATGAGGTTGTTGTGCCCATTGCTTGAGCGATTGCAAAAGGAGACGATTAAGTTTCATGATTCACGGATTTCCTTCGAATTCCGTGTAAATTTACACGAAAATCGAACGAAAGGCGTGCAGAAAGACACCTTGACAGAAATTCGACAGAGTAACGAGACTGTCTGACAGCTATAAGCGATCTTTGTGACCGTCCTTACAAGTCTTAACTGTAAGTCTCGTCAGTCTCCTTGCAGTTGTAGACAATCTCGAAAGCACCGCATTTCGACAACACATCTGCAATTTCATTATCAGATCTGATCGGCTTCAAATGCAATTCCTTGTCCTTGAAACTATTGTGAAGCCACAGCCAGTCACCATGGCCTTTGTCCTGAAAGTACTCAAAATCCAAGGTGTACTTTGTACGAGAGAACCAACACAGACCGCTTTCCTTAGCGGTAAAAGGTTTCAGGTCGCCCTCGAAGAAAAACACCTGATCACCCAAATCCCAAAATAGCTGCGGCGATTCAGATCCCTTACACATAGGCGACAGCGCCTTTTTGCTGATGTCCACGAAGTCCATCCAGATGTCCCGGAAAGGCTTGATCAGCGTTTCGACGAAACGTTCGGAAAGATTGAAGTTCTTGTAGTGCGGATAAGCGTCCTCAAGGCAATTTTTGATTTTCTGTCGAATCGCTTCGGCTTTGTCGTTTCGCTTGCACCTGTCGACGATGTTACCTTCGGCGTCCCTGAATTCGATTCTCCAGCTGCTTTTCTTATGGAACACGATGGAAACACCATTTTGCAACTGCAAAATGCGACCCAGGTACTGTTGTTGGCGATCCTTGTCGTTTTCCGGCCAACGCTTTTTCAGACTGTATTCGACGAGAACCGGTCCAGCCCCCTTGATGGGCGCCACCTGTACGATCTTGTAGTGATCCGTCTCATCTGGACGAGCCTGCCTGAGTCTTCCCAACAAATCGGAACAGGCGCAGAAGATTACCTTGCGAACAACCAGGGAGTAAGGATATTTCTTCATATCTATTCAAAATAAAGAAAGATTCCTGAATTACCCTGAAAGCTTATGGAGAAATGCGTCAATCTATGACGCATCGAGTAGACATGTTTTCAACACCAAACATCGACGAACAGACCGCATACATATGGTTCTTCTGATTGTTGTATGGATGAGAAAACCAAGCCTTATCAGCTCTCCCATTCTTGAAAAAAGACCAAAAACAGTCAGTCTCTCCGCCATAAATACGGGCATTTCTGACGACACTCGCCTCAAAAGCATGCCGACATCTACATATGCCTTTGGTCCACAGCAAAGTTAAATCGAATTGAGTAAAGTCTTTTTTACTAAGTTTTGTTTTACTAGCACAGTGGAACATGCGGTTCATCGGCCGGAATGCAGAACTTCAACAGCTTTCTCGATTTTTAGATCGTTCTCCGGATTCACTAGCTGTGGTGTACGGACGTCGCCGCGTCGGTAAGAGTGAGTTATTGCGTCAGGCTCTCAAACACAGCGGACTGCAGTACGTTTTCTTTGAGACCAGTGAACTAAGGTCATCGTTGCGGAATTTTGAATCTCAAAACGAATACGGCTATAAGCCATGTATCAAAAGGAGGTTTCAGAATGCCGAAACGTTACAGTCCAGAAATCAGAAGAACAGCTCTTGAGTTCGTCAATCAGGGACAGACACAAATCGAGGTTGCTCAAGCTTTGGGAGTTAACCCCAAGACACTCAGCCACTGGGTTACCACAGCACAAGCTCGTATGCCTGAACAACAACGCAATGAGCTTGAAGAACTCAAACAATTGCGCCTTCAGGTTCGCCAGCAACAGGCCGAAATCGACTTCTTAAAAAAAGCAGCAGCGTACTTTGCCAAGCTGCCCAAGTGAAGTACGCTTTTTTAAAGACTTGTTTGGACAGCAAACTCATCGGGCGCAAAAAACTCATCAGTGTTCGAAAGGCTGCCGCCCTGCTGAGGATCAGTACCAGCGGCTACTATCAGTGGCTAAAGGTTGATCGATACCACCGCCACGGAGTGCATCACAGCGATGCTGAGTTGCTTTGTCATGTGCGCTCCGTTATCAGTCGCTGCGGCAAGCAGGTTCCCGGAGTGATGCGCCTGTACCTTGCGTTGCGCCAACAGGGCTTGAGCGTTGGTTTTAAGCGTCTGCGCAGACTTTAACGAAGCAACGGCATCTTCCATCGCTACCATCGCAAATACGTTGCCACCACAGACAGCAACCACAATCTGGCACGGCTACCGAATTTGATTGACCGTCAGTTCAACCGCTATGCGATCAATCAGGCTTGGTGCGGAGACATCACTTACATCCCAACCGACGAGGGCTGGCTATTCATGGCCAGTGTGCTTGATCTGGCTAGTCGTTGCCTGGTTGGCTACAGTTTTGACTCCACCATGAAAACGTCTCTGGTTGTGGACGCCCTGCGTATGGCTATTGCCAATGAGCACCCGGCTCCTGGCTTGATTTTTCACAGTGATCAAGGCTCACAGTACTGCAGCCATGTTTTTCAGGAATTTTTGCTGCGCCAGGGCATCAGTGGCTCTATGAGCGAGCGTGGGCAATGCTGGGACAACGCTCCGGCCGAATCATTTTGGGCAACCCTGAAGCGGGAAACGCTACCGTTATCCGGATGCTTCAGCAGCCGAAAGGAGGCGCAGGATACTGTGACTCGTTGGATATCTTATTACAATGGAACTCGGCCCCATTCACAGCTGGGGATGCGATCCCCTTATCAATTCAGATTAAGGGCGCAGGCCTCGTAATTCGGGCTTTTTTATCGAGATTCGAAATTCCGCGCCCACGTCCCAGTTCCAATCGACGCTCTCGGTCAAGCAATGCATTTGGCCGATGTGTTGTCGACAACTGACATCCCTCCCAAGATCTCTTTTCTCATCGATAGATTCCGAGTAGTATTCGCGACGAGGTGAAGAATCGGACTTTGGGGTTTTTCTGCAACACGATTGCAGAGAGTGCGTTTTGCGCTCCACTGAAGATTCCAAGGCGAACCCTCTTTCGCTACATCTGAATTTCAACCTCAACTCCGTTGGTCTTAACTCCCGATTCTTCGTCGTTTCGTCGACTGGATTCAGAACTCGGTGTGTTGACCTTGATTTATTACTTTCAAGAAAGAAATTGTCATGCTGAAAAAAAGTTTGACGCTAGCAGTGCTTGCTGCTCTGTCGATGGGGGGGGCACACGCCTCCTACCTCTGGACTGGTCCGGACTCTGAGACTCCGCTACAGGTAGATGAAACCTTAGGAAAAGACGATATACCTAGTGGTAACTTTTTTTATTACACGTTTGCCAATACTTCCCCACAAACCGTCAACAACGTCAGTGTTGATCTGACGACGACAGATCAAGTCTCGAATCAAATATTGGCTTTGACAGTCCGTGGTAACGGCCTGGAGTTTGCAGGTGACACACTTGACGTTTCGCTTACAACTGACTGCATCGGGACAGGAAACAGCACGGCTGCCGGACTTTATATTCTTGGAGTAAAGGGCACAGTATCCGCAGAAACTACTTCCGTCACGATTAAATCTAGTTCCAGCAATGGCAAGGCTCTTTACGGCATTGTCTCCAACAACGGAACCGATTTCGACTTCACGGGCAAGACTGTCAACGTCAACATCCAAACAGCAACCGACCGCGGTGACGATGCCTCAAAATACAGTGAGACAATGGGCATCGACGCTGTTGGCGGAAAACTTCACTTCTCCAAAGACACAACCCTCAACATCAACGTCACTTCGTCGGGTACAACTACAACAACGCCCACAACTGAAGGTAAAAATGCAAAACCCGGCAACTTCACCGGCTCAACACCGATCTACGGCTTGAAGCTCGAAGGCGGCTCCATCGCTTCAGAAGGCACGACGAACATCACACTCGATTCGGTCGGCAGTAAAGCTTCCGGCGTGTACGTTACCAACTTCTGGAACAACTCGACCTCGGGAAGCAACTGGGGCGACTCCAATGCCGACCTCAACGATTTGAACATCACTGTCAACACCAAAACCGGTGACGCCTACGGCGTTGAAAGCGGCTATACCCCAAAGGAAGGCGATACTGAGATTGATCCCAATACGGTTATCTTCTCTTCGGCCGACACCCGGATTAGCGTTACAAGTGCTGAAGGCAGCGCATATGGCATCTACGCCAGCGGCCAGACCACGACCGAAGTGACGGGCAATCTTTCGGTTACCGCTGCAGGTGTTGATGACGCCTCCACGTATTCACTTTGTGCAGATGCCGGT
>OGEA01000678.1_pt1 | contig 20367 bp, 21 predicted proteins | sample 1570531 | NCBI WGS metagenome assembly OGEA01 (sample SAMEA2581973, study PRJEB24529) | metagenome | biome: Human gut stool | place: China | collected 2011 | reverse complement strand
GATTTCGAACCAAAAAGAAGAAATAAAATGTGCCGCCCTGATGGGCGGCATGTTTTTTAAAAAGGCAAGGTACAGATGATTACGTACTTACGAAACAGGAAATTCCAGTGTCAGTCTGACAACCCTTGTTGCCATTGCGAATCTGTTAAATGTATCAGTGGACGAATTGCTATGTGATACAGTATTGAAATCAAAGGCTGTATTTATCAAAGAAGCAGACGACATATTCAAGGATTGTAACGAATATGAAGTTCGAGTTTTGGTAGACGTACTGAAAGCTACTAAAAGTTCTATGCGAAACATTAAATTGTTTGAATCCAGTATGAACGAAAATGAATAAAACCGTAGTTGACAGATCACACGGATGTGAATTGTAACTACGGTTTTTCTTCATTGAATTTATAGCCTACGCCCCAGACAGTAATAATATACTGTGGATTGTCTGGGACAGGCTCTATCTTTTTTCTTAGCTTTCGTATGAATGATGTAATATTGCTTCCGTCTATCACATCTTCATATCCCCATATTTTCTCATAAAGCTGTTCTTTTGTGAATACCTGTCCCTTGTGAGAGTAGAGAAAATATAACAGGTCAAATTCTTTAGCTGTCAGATATATCTTTTCTCCTTTGCCATTTATATAAGTACGTGTACAAGAATCAATGAAAAAGTCACTTTTCTTTTGTTTATAGAAAACAGGAATAGTGTCTAATCTTGATGACAGACATTCTAGCGTTTGTTGAAATAATTGCTCTTCGCCATCCGTAAATTGTATGACTAATATTTTCCCATAAAATTCTCCTTTTAAGTAGCTTTCTTAAATTCTACTGAAATAGTAAATAGATTATTTGTTACAAATATTGAGGGAGAAGTGCATCCCATTTGTAATAAAAGTTTTTTTACAATATAAAGCCCTTGTCCAGAATTACCATTATTCCTTGCAGAATTACCCGTATAAAAACGATCAAATAATTTAGTTGTGTCTTCTATTTGAAAATCCGAAATTGAATTTTCAACTGAAAGTTTAACTGAATCATCTGTTTCAAGTAGACTGATTGAAATTTCCCCCACAGTTTCACTTAGCGCATTAAAAAGTAAGTTTTGTATAATACGAACACAAGCAGTTTTATCAGTATAAATATAAAGTATCTGTTCTGGTATACTTATTACTGGCGTAACATTTTTGTCAGTGAATAGAGAATAATTTTCTAATAATATTTCTGTTAAAAGAGAAGAAATATCTATAATTTCATATTCAAAGATATATCTGCCCTCGTCTAGCAAGGAAATTTGATAAAAATCATCAATAAGTCTTTCTAGTCTAAACGCCTTTTTTTGAAGCGCATCAATATATTCATTCTTTTTATTTTCCGGTGCATCTTCCAAAAGTTGCAAATATCCACGAATGGATGTTAGGGGGGTACGCAAATCATGTGAAAGACAGGAAATATTTTCTTTCAAGCTATCTTCCCGACATTTGATTCTTATAAAATAATCGTTTTCTCTCATTACAATTTGGTTTAAAACTTCTGCCAGTTTTTCTAAATTTCTGTCTCCCAATGATATAGTTACTAATTGCTTATCCTCTTTGGTGTTTAAAATGTTCTGGAGTTGGGTAGTTATCCTATATATCTGAATTTTTAAATTTATCAGAGAAATAGACAAACCAATAACTAACACAAATAATATAAGAAACAAATTTGCCCACTCCATGTGCTTCACTCCTTTACTTAATTTCTTTTTTACTTATAATCCATCCGCCAGCAATCAGTAAAACAAAACATGATAATAAATAAAAAGGAAGCTGGTCAACAATTCCCATTGTACGACAAGAGCAGAAATTCATCCAATAATACATCGGATTTCCATATACAAATATTTTTAATGACAACGCTGTAGTATTCATATTGCTCCATAACATTAAATAAACCGAAGCTCCACTAAAAATATATAAACAACTGATTCCAATAACAATACCAGTATTTTGAATTAGCACACATAAAAAAATAATAATGCTCTCAAATGCCATTAGAACAAGCCAACATAAAATAGTCCATCCCAAAATATTTTGTAGTTCCATAATGCTAGGGATGTATCCTGATTGTACAACTTCGATAATAAAGAAAGTAGCAATGAATCCAATGTAAAACAACAAAGAGGTCAAAAAGATTGTAATTGCTTTTGCATAATATAATATTTGCCGTTTTATCCCATAAGCAACTGACAATTTAATCGTTCCCGTACTGTATTCTTTTATAAAAAAAATTGCCGTAAATAAACCTGCTACAACCCAGAAAAAGGAAGTATAAGCAAGTGCAGAACGTGCAACAGCTTTAAAAGTAATTGTTGTTTCTGAGAGATAAGATTTTGCTTGAAATCCAATTATACTTGTCATTCCGTCGCCAGCTCCAAAAAAAGTCATTTCCCCAAAAAGAATAGAAACAACGATAATAGCAGTACAAACTAACAAAATGATTATAGGCATATTGGAATGACGCAATTTATATCTCTCTGCTTTTAACTGATTTTTCATGCCTTTCCACCTCCAATCAGCTTTGTATAGTAGGTTTCCAAATCATCCCCAGCTTGCGCTAATTGATATATTGTGATACCTTTATTCCCAAGCACCTTTGAAACTTCTCCAGCATCATTTAGATAATCATATAAGCAAATACTTTTATCCGGCATAACAATATAATTTGTGGTATGCAAAGAAGTTTCTAATACGGAGGTTGCTACCGCCACATTATCAACCTGTAATAATAAATGTTTCTTACATTTATCTTCTAATTCTCTAGAAGTTATTTGTTGTAGTAATTTCCCATTGCTAATAATACCATAGCATGTTGCTAATTGATGTAATTCTGATAGAATATGACTTGAAATTAAAATGGTAATTCCCCTTTCAGCATTAAGCTGTTTTAACAGTTTTCTTAACTCAATGATTCCTGTTGGATCTAAGCCGTTCACAGGCTCATCAAGAACAAGAAATTGAGGGTCTCCCAAAAGAGCAATCGCTAAAGCCAGTCTTTGACGCATCCCTAAAGAAAAATCTTTAACTTTCTTTTTACCCGTATCTCTTAAATTTACTAATTTTAATGCGGTATCTATACAAGATTTACCTGGTATTCCCCTTTGTATCCTCTGCACCTCCAAATTTTCATAGGCAGTCATATCTGAATACACAGAAGGACTCTCTACAATGCACCCTATACGCTTGCGTAGGCTTGTAAGTGATTTTCCCGTTTCTCCAAACAAGAAAATCTTGCCCGATGTAGGTTCAGTCAAACCTGTAAGAATACGAATCATTGTTGTTTTTCCTGCACCATTTTCTCCAATAAATCCATAAATTTCCCCCTGTTTAATGGACATAGATATTCTATCCAGAGCAAGGGTATTGTGATATTTTTTTGTGATATTAACAGTTTCAAAAACAGATTCACTCATAAATATAACACTCCTTTCTGGACTTAGTATCGCAAGAAAACCTATGATAAATCTAAAGCAATTTCTAAAGATAATCTAAAGTTTATAATTTCCCAATTCGATATCCCATTCCCCACACAGTTTCTATTCTTACACCTTCACTCTTTAACTTTTTTCGCAAATTACTGATGTGTGTATTGATTACATCATTATCACAGGCAAATGCATCCTGCCATATACTTTCATATAAATTTTTCTTTGAAAAAACTTTATTGGGATAGTTCATCATTAATTCTAAAATTTGATATTCTCTTGCAGTCAACACAACTCTTTCATCATTAACAGTAACCGTTTTAGATGTTGAATTGAGTTTTATATTTCCGAGAGATATTAACCGTTCCGGCATATCTTTTTGAGAGCGCTTTAAATTTGCTTCAATTCTTGCCAACAATTCGTCAAGATCGAAAGGTTTTGTTATATAATCATCTGCACCTAATCGTAAAATCTCTATTTTGGTATAGGTTAAACTTTTTGCCGAAACAACAATTATCGGAATATCTGAAAAGGTTCTAATTTGCTTCAAAATTTCATCCCCACTTATAAAGGGCAACATTAAATCTAAAATGACAAGCACAGGATTTGTCTTTTTTATCAATTCAATCGCATTGCTTCCCTTTAAAGTATAATAGACTCTATAATTATACTTTTCCAAATGTTCCTGAATTATTTTACATATTTCTAAGTCATCCTCAATAATTAATATTGTACTCATGCTATACTATAATGTTCCTTTCTTGAAGAAAAAAATATCTTTATCCATACAATACCATCACATTTTCATACAACTGAATTTTAACACGAACACTATACAACTCGCAATATGCAAGCAATCAACTTTACATATTGCGAGTTTATGAATATCTTTAGCTATTTTATAATCTTCCAGTTCCCATCTTTATGAAGCGTCAAATCATACTGTGAAATCTGTGTTGCCTTTGTCTGATTGTCAATGAATTTTACAGACACGCTCACTTTCACATTGTCCCCGTCAGCCGTAAAGACTGGATTCACAAGCTCCGAATAGAGGTAGTCGCCGTTTATCGGTTCAAGCACATTCCCAGATACATAATAGGCAAGCTCCTTGTCTGTTGCCGTAGGGTAAAGTTTGAAGAATGTTTCCAAGAATGACATTGCTTCCTGCTGAATAACAGCGTCAACGCTTCCGTCGGTCTCTGCCGTCTTTGGTTCATAGTCTGATTTTTCATAAGCAGGAGCAAGGGTCGGGTTCTTCACAATAACCATATCCCCGTCAGTGTCCACATGAACGGCTACGGTATAGGTTGCCTTGACTGCTTTCGTCTGGTCGCCCTCGGTTATCTGCTGATCTACTTCGTAGGTAGCGATAAACTCGCTGTCGCCCGACTGTACTACGCTCCAAATGATAACGTCGCTGACCGCAGAGCTGGTCGGTATATCCGTCCTTATCGTATCGACATTCAAATCCTGCAATTCCTGTGTCAGATAGTTGCTGATAGAAGCAGTACGAGCGTCAATGGATTCCTTGCCGTTGCTCCATGTATAATAGGACTTCGCAAAGTTCTTGACAAAATTCTCAATGCCGTTCGTATCATTGAGCTTTAGTTGTATGATTTCTTTTTCATGGACAGTGTGCATGTCAATAGCGGTAAAGTTCTTATAGACACCAAACGCAAGGCTTCCGATTAACAGAATCCATAATGCAATCACTGATTTTTTATGCGTCCCGACTTTCATAGTCGGCACTTTCTTTTCCTTGACGGTTTCCATCTTTTTTTCTTTTTTCTTAAACATGATGTTCCAATCCTTTCTATTGTTTGATTCGTCCGGCACCAATCAAATGCTGTTGCCAGTAGGTACTTATCAAGTCGGTATATCCGATAGGGTCGCCAGCATGGTACATTTTGTTATCGCCGACATAAATACCAACGTGTGTGACATAAGTTCCTGCATTATAGGTCGAGTGGAAAAATACAAGGTCGCCAGCTTTCGCCTGTGACAAGGAAATGTGCTGGGTCACATCATACTGTGCTTGTGCCGTTCTCGGCAGAGAGATTCCAGCCTTTGCATAGCACCACTGAACCAGCCCCGAACAGTCAAAGGACGTGTTAGGATTGCTACCGCCATAGACATATTTCCACCCTTGATATTTCAGAGCTTCGTTCATTATCGCCTGTGCTGTTTCATCATCAAACTGTGCAACGGTCAGATATTGATTGACAAGCTCCACATAGAACATATTCCCGTATTGATACCGCCAGCCACCGTTACGGGCAACGGCTATCGGGTTGGAATAAGTCACTTTTACACCACCCGATTTATCTTTTGCGAAATTAACTGCAAGCTGGAAGCTGTGCTTTTTCCCGTTTTTCGCTACATAGCCTATGTAACCGCCCCCGTAATTGTAGCTCTGGACGACAGTATTCATATCGCAACCGCTACTTTGTGCAGAAGAAAGCAGAGACGCAAAATATTTACACCCCTGCTTGATAGATTCCTCTGTACTTAATGAATTTGGAGGTAAACCCAAGCTTTCCGACGACTGCATAACGTCCGTAGCTGTCCCTCCGCTTTCTACCTGCATGATTGCCAGCAGATAAGGAACATACTCGGAAATGCCGTATTCTTTCGCATATTTTTCTACAGTCGGCTGATGTTTAAGGACTTCTGCCGATAGGTTCATACCTGTAATACCAGAAGAATAACTCATGTTTCCGTCGTCGTCCTCTGCACTAATCAGAATCCCAAAGAATAAAATTATTGCAAAGAAAATCGGAAACAGACTGCCAGCAACAGCGATATGCTTTATCCTCATGGTTTACGTCCTTTCTTTGGTGTATTGTCCTTTGTTGGCATTGTTTTCTTCTGAACCTGTTTTGTCTGCTGGCTCTTAACGGTACGCTGATTTTTAACGGTCTGCCTTGTGGTCTGCTCTTTTGTAGCAGGATATTTCTCTGACGGTTTCACTGCTGGTCGCTGTACAATTTCTTTCTGCTCTGGCATTTTAACAGAAGCACCGCCTGTTACGGGACGCTCTTTGACGACTGGCTGTTTCACTATATCAGCACTCGGCTTTCCAGAAGTGACAGGACGCTCCGCTGATTTTGCGGAAGCTGTGACAGGTCTTTCGTGGGGACGGGTAGCTCCTGCTGTCGCTGATCCGTCCGTCTTTTTCACTGACTGTCTTTCTTCCTGTGCTTTCTGCATAGCCATTCGCTTATCGGCGATATTCTGTCTATGCTGGTTACGCTTATCTGCACGCCCAGACTGTCGGTCTTTCTGTTCCTGTACTACGCCACGCTTAAAATCTGACACATTTTCTTTCGCTTTCTCTTTTGCAGAATAAATCGCATACCCAGCCTGTGTCGGCATATCCTTAACGGATTCTTTAACAGCCGTTGCCTTATCACGGACACGATTCTTTGTATCGAGTACAGCACCTACAGCAGAGCCAGCTCTGCTTGCCATAGAGGAAGAAGCTGTATTGTTTCGCTTATGCGTTGATGTGCCAGAACGGGGAGAACCGCTTCCGTTTGAAAGCATAGCACCAGCCACCGCACCAGCTCCAGCACCAGCACCGACCGCCCTTGCAAGCCGTCTTTCCATTCGCCTTGTCCTGCTCCTTACAAACATCATAGGACGGCGGAACATTCTACGTCCCATATTCTGACTGTCGCTGGCATTAAGGGAAAACATACTCATTAAATCGCCCAGCTTCATATAGATTCCTGCAAAGGTCACTATCTGAAGAAACGCCACCATGAAAAACGGATAGTTGCCAGACATATTGTAGAACATACTGGAAATGGAAAATGCCACGGTAACAATGAGCGTGATTCCAGCTCTCGTCATTATGGTATTGAATACTCTCACGACTGCCTGTTTTGCCATATTCTCATAAGTTGGAATCATGCTTAATAAAAAGCTGACTGGCAAAAACATAGCATAAATGATAAATAGTATCTGGGAAAATATCATCATGCCCGTAAGCAAGAATACAAATATCGTTATCCCCAAATTGAAGATAAGCAGGAAGAACACCATTCCCAGACGGTTCATAACCTGTGGAATTGTAAGATTGTCGTTGTCGTTATCTTCAATTTCTGTTTTTACAACGTCCTCCCTTGTTTCCCCGTCGTCGTCAGACGGGCTGACGGAAACAAGGGCTTCCACACGGTCTGCCCCGATTTCCTCTTTGTTGGAATCTCCAAACTGCAACAATAGCCACGGCTGTTCTACCTGTATGGAAAACAGGCTGTCCCTTATCAAGTCCACGCTGTCTTTGCCCTCGCTGTCTGAACCAGCCAGCATGATTTTTGTTCCCAAGTCAAGGGAAGCTGTGCTGATGTCGGACGAAAAATCATTGACTTTTTTTATGTAGTCGGGAGCGTAGGCAATAAAGGAAGCCGATACCAGAAATATCACAAGAAAATTCGTGACTGCATGAACCGCCTTTGTCGTTTCCCTTTTGATAAGCCCCGTATAGGCAACATAGATTCCCACAACAAGGATAATGAGAAGCAGGAAGCCCACATAAAATCCCGTGCTGGAAAATCCGCTTTTCGTCACGCCAGCTAAGGTCTGTATACTTTTTCCGATACTGTCTGCCATATCATTGATGAAGTCCAGCTTATAGGCTTCCTGCACCACATATCCCGTAGCGTTGCTAAGATACAGGCTGATTATCCAAATAAAATTCGTGATACAGTATAAGCCGTACTGAACCGACTTCCCGATACCGTCCAGCCAATTCCACGGAAGCCACGACCAGCTATTATCCACATAGAAATCAAGCTGATAGTTGGATAAGGGATATTTGGAATACAAGTTTTCCGCATTGACCGTATCATCTACAAGCCCCGTCGCATGGGCGACAGTTCCCAAAAGGGATAGGAATACCAGCGTTGTCAAGCATACAATCACAGATACTTTGATAAAACGAAAGAGCTTTTTTCTGGTAAAAGCTCCCTGTAATCGTTCTTTCATTCACTCCACCTCGCTTTGCTTCACTGGCGGTCTTGTATCAAAAGCGTGCAACAGTTCTTCAAAGACAGGGTGTATCTGCACCACACCCACACGTCCGTATAAGTCCTGCAACAAGCACTGTCCATTCTCCAAGTCACGCAAGCGTTTCTGGTTGTTCTCGTCCTCCTTGTCAATCCCGAAAAATTCCAAAGTCTGCTTAATCTCGTTTATATCCGTAGAACGGAAAGCAAATTTCAAACCGATATTGTTTTTCAGACTTTCTTTTGATACGTCCCCAGAGCTTTGCGTCACGAAGTACACGCCAGCCTGCATAGCACGACCAGCACGCACCAGCTTGTTTGACAGTGTTTCGCCCTGTGCCACATTAAGAAACGCCCACGCTTCGTCAAGGTCAACGATTTTGAAAATGCTCCTGTCGGAATGGATAAAGTCTAAGGCAAAGGTTGAAATCACAATCAGCATGGAAACAGAAAGCAATTCAATCGTTGTGTATTCCTCAAAGGTCGTGTCTTTATCTGGCAACACAAGGTCTGCCACCTGTATGATATTGAGCTGGTTGTCAAGGCTGATAGCATTTTCCACGCTTCCGTCCGAAAACAGCAGATGTGCAAAGTCATAATCGGTAAAGCTGTCGATATGGTCGGCGATATTGCGTGAGGTAGGCGTATCTTCCTTGCGTAGCTCGTCTATCACATGGAGAAGCCCACGTGTCGGACTTTGAGCCACAGAACGGACAGCCTTTCTAAGCACGGGGAATTTTTCGCCGTCCCTAGAGGAAATCCCCGTAAGGAATGTGAGTATATCAATCGCCAGACTTTCAGCGTCCTTGACATTCTTCATAATCACAAATGGGTCAAGAAGTCCTGCATTTTCGCTGTCGCTGGTAAGATTGACAATATTTATCTCATGGGCGATTTCTGGAAGTGTTTCTTTCCAGTTTCCACGCTCGCTTTTTGGGTCTAATATGACCGCCTGTCCTCCAAACAGCACGGAATAATAAACAATCAGATTGTTGCAGAACGACTTTCCACCGCCCAGCGAACCGACAAAAGCAGAAGCTAACGCATTGGTAACTGTGCCTTTGATACCTTGACTGGCAAGGGACGGTTGTAGATAGACATTGCGTCCTGTATCGACGGAATAGCCGATATAGATACCTGTGTTTTCCCCTAACTGCTGTGTTGCCCCGAAACCAAGTCCAGCCAGAAAATCCGATTTCACATACTGCACATAATCATTGATGTATCGCTTGCTTGCTGGAAGAAATTCAGAATGAAGTCCCAGCATATCCCCAGCAGGACGCACTAGCTTGACGTTCAAATCGTCGTAAAAATCCTTAACTTCATCACAACGGCGTTTCAGCTCGTCAAGATCGGGTGCAAATACCCGTATGACGTAGCTCAACTTGTACATGCTTTCCTTTGTCTGGTCGAGGTCGGCTTCCAGCTCGTCCACGCTGTCCAATGCGTCCACCACATTAGAGCTGGTTTCGCTTCCCGACTGGTAGGCGTGTTTATCTAAGTCTTTCAGCTCCTTTTTCTTATTGCGTACCGTTGTCAATGCCTTGCGGTTTTCTACGATTTCTACATTCATGGACGTATCAATGGGAAAGGTAAACTGCTGTTGCTGGAAATAGAAGATTTCCGACGACGGGAAGTCCAGCTCCCCAACAATCGCATTGACGGTAAAATAGGACACATAACTTTCCGTGTCCTCATGTTCCAATCGCAAATATCGCTGGCTTTCTTCGATAAGGCAACGGGTCGGACGAACCAAGTCATAATACTTGATAAGCGTTTCTTTCTTCATTTTCTTTTTGGGTAAGGAATACTCATAATCTTCATACGCTACGCCGTCTCTGCCGTAGATATGCTCTATCAGATACCCGAAGTCGTTCTTTTCCAGACGGCGTATCTTGAAGCGACGGGAAATCTTGTTTTCCAATAACTTTTCCATTTTTAGGTAGCGGTTGATTTCATCATTGCTCATGGAAACAAAGTCGTTCATCAGCGTGTGACTCACTTCCCCGATAAACTCTTTAAACGTCATAAATACGGATTTCTTCATGCTGTCAAGGCTGACATTCTGTTCCGTAACCGTGAGCTTGAAGCCAAGAAAAAAGCGGTAATCGACTTGATTATCGCCAATCATGGAAACAAGGGCTTCCGTCTGTTCATCAATTTTCTGCACTGCCACATCACGCAATCGTCCCGTCACTAATCGCTTTGACTGCTCCTGTATACTCCTTATGGAGCTTTCCGTTGCTATCTGTAGCGCATGGATTTTCCCCTCTCGGTTCTGTGCAATCAACTGTCTAAAGTTGTCATGCACGATGAATTTCTGTTCTGCTGACAAAAAGCTGTAATTGTAGGGGATAAGCTCATAATAGGCGAACACTTCGCCATCCCTGTTCCAGACAAGGTTGTTGTCAATATATTTAATGTGGAACATACATCACACTCCTAACTGCCGTGATAGTTTCACTGAATCTCTGCTTATGCAGTTTCACGGCTTTTCCTGCATAAGTGATTTTAGGTCTAAGGGCATAAGTAATCTGGGATTTTAAGAAGCTGTAAGGCTTCTTGCCGTCAAAGGTCTTTTGCGACATAAACCATGTAAAGGCAACGGGAATCCCGAAATATTTTAAAAACGCCCCGTCAATCATGGATAGCGGAGGTAAGTCCCCAAATAGAATGATGATAAATTCTATCATAACAAACCACGCTATCTGGGTAAAGGTAACAGGAAATGGGAGGTTAAAGTCATTGATTGCATACAAGACTTTCTCCACATTCCAGATACCCGTATAGCTTTTGATTTTTTTCATGTATCTGTATCAGTCCTTTCCTAGAGTAATACGGACAGCCAGCCGTCCTGCCGACTGCCCGTGATAGCAAGAAAGCTGTCAGAAGTAACCATGAATGGTCGCTGATCTGACAGCTTATTTTCGAATCTCACACATACCGTAACTGGTTTCGATAAAATAACCCTCGATTTCCAAATCACGCCCGTATGCTTCATAGTCAATATAATACTCCAAGCTGGGCGGTATATCCCCCAGCATATTCAGCTCATGGGCATAATGATAGGCGACATCTTCCATATCGTCACAGCCGGGATAGAAATATATCTTGTCTTTATTTTCTACAACACCCTCAAGGCTTCCATAGCAAGAGATAAAGTCGTCCAAACTGTCTACGATTTCTTCTGGAAGTTCCTCTATCATTTCATACATACGGTTGAGTTCATCAATCGAAATATATTCAGATACTTCACAGGGAAAGTTATCTGTATCATGTACGGCATATTCTTCATATTCGCCGTTTAATCCGATACGTTCCTTGATTTCCTCATAGTCCAGAGGGAAAGAGAACCAGTCGCCTACCAAGTAACCCTCATTGTATTTGCCGAGATTCGCAATATATACCCTCATATCATCTACCATAGGCAAACACCTCTTTTACGGTAATTTATAGATACCGTGGTCGGTTTCAACGAATATCCCGTTGTCGTCAAGGTATTGTCCGTAGGCTTCAAAATCAAAATAGCGTACACAATCCTCTGACAATGTGTTGAACGCTGGATTTTCAGCCAGATAGCGACGGGCAATATCCGTCATGCTGATACAGTCGGGATAATGGGTAATGTCATAGCGTTGCTGGTGCAACTCGTCCAGACTGGAAAAGTGACACATGAGTTCGCCGTATTCGTCCTGTAATTCTGACGGTAAATCCTCATACATGGAATACAGGTCATTCAATCGTTCAACCGCCGTATCTTCGCCCACATCATCAGCAAACGGCACGTCTTTTTCTATGATACGGTAATCGTCGGAATCCGCTTCAATACCGAGCCTTTCTTCCAGTTCTTCTTCATCAATGGGAAGCGTAAACCATGCAGAGCGTCTTTCACTGTCTGCTGGCTGTTTCACTTCAATCAATACTCTTAATTCATTCAATCGCTTTCACGTCCTTTCTCTGTAAAATCTCTGCTATGACGGCGTAGGGTACACCAAATACATAGCGTGCAAAATCTTCTAACTGCTCATGGGGATAGTCGGTAAGGGACACCCGTTTCATTTCAAACCAGACAGCACGCTTGCGGTAGGGTAAATCTGAAAGATACGGACACCCGATTCTTGCCAGCATATCCGAAAATATATCTTTGTGTACCATTCCTTGACCCCCTTTCTTCCCCCCTATGCCCGAACTCCCACAGGGGGAAAGGTAGGTTTGCGTATGTACGCAAACATTAGATTTTAAGCTCCGATAATCTTATTGAACAGTTCCAGCAATACGTCCTTGACACCAGACGCATTGAATACAAGTCCGACGGCAATCAATGCCACCACCAAAAATCCAATGAGCTTTGAAAACTCACGCTTGAATCCCAAGTAGATACCAATGACCACAATCGCCATAAGCACCAAACTCTGGGCGTTGGATAAAAACCAGTTGTAAAGATTCTGTCCGAAATTCATTTGTCATTCCTCCAATCATTCATTTTTTCAATTCGCTTGTCTGCTTCCTTTCCTACCTGCATAAGACACATGAGTACGATACCCATTATCATGCCAAGCGTAAAGAACAGGAAGTCAAATAATACTCGTTCCATGTTTCATTCTCCTTTATTTCAGTACGATTTCCTCTTTGGAAGTCGTCTGCTGTTTGATGATTTTTTCGTGCTTCTCCGAGAGTTTCGCCTGTTCTTCAATATGCTTCAAAAAATCCGTGCCGTTTCCAGCGTCTATCTTTTTCAGCATTTTCAAGGTCGGAGCAACCTGTCTTGCTATCCAGCTCATTGTCCTTTCCAGCGTGTAAGGCTCTGGCTGTGTCGTCAGCTTCAACGGCGGTCTGTCCTTTCCAATAAACCACGACCAACGGTCATTGAGCTTCCATTGGCTCTGGCTCTTGCCAGCTTCCTTATCAACGAACTTGATATAGCGATTGATAATGGAAAATGCCGTCTGTTCAGCGTCATAGGTTGTCAGCAAATCACGGACGGCATAATAGGCACGCTCATTTTTCAGCCGTATCTCAAAACGGTTCTTTACGGGCGATTCTTCAATAGGAATCCCCAGCTTGACATACTGCTCATAATTCTTCTCGTAACAGCAGAAGTACACCTCGCTTTTCAGAGAACCGATATACAGCGTGTGTCCCATTTCCGACTTGTCCTGCTCGTCGTGCTTGACGAACTCGCCCGAAGCATAGGACTTGAAGCTACGGAACAGGGACACACATTCACGGTATTTACATTTTTCCATAAGCTCTGGAATATCCAGAATCCCCGTCCTGTCATTGATTGCCAAGTCGATACGCTTCATCACACCGCCCTCTATGAGTGCGTCCATAAAAAAGTCATACCAGCTTCGCTCCTGTGCCAGAAGATAGCTTTCAAACTGGCGACAGCCCTTGCCCTTTAATTCCAGAAGCACGCCTTTTTCCTGCTCCTGTGAAGCATAAACGAACACGTCCCCGATATAGTAATGCTCGGCGTAAGTGTAATGCCCGTAATCTTCATGGAGCATATATTTGATGTTCAGCTTCAAAATGTCGTGTATGACATGCTGAACGTCTGTTGTGGGAAAACGGATTCTTACATAGTCAAACAACATAGTTAAGGGATTGTCTGGATTGAATTTTTCCAGAGCTTCCATGAGCCTGTCCCTCACTTCCTTTGACGGTCTGACTTTCCCCGTTTCCATACGGTTTAGGTACTCACGGCTGATACCAGCCATGATTGCAAGCCTGCTTTGCGATACCCCAAAGGACAACCGCTTTTCCTTTAGAGCATTTATCCAGTCGTTTTCATTCAGTTGTTATCCCTCCAATCTCGGATTGTGAAATTTTTGAACACAGGTCACAATCAGCAGAATTTATCAGAAATCCTTGTACCTTGCGGATTTTCTGATGTTTTTTTGACTGTTTCCTGTTGATTTGTGCCCCTCTGTTAGATTCCGAGGGGCTTTATCGCTGGCGTGGCTGACGCCACACCAGCGACGGCTAGTCCGTGCCGACGCCTTTCGCTTCGCACGTCGCCGTCCCGTCCTGCCTTGCGTGTGCAAGAGAGCCTATCGTCTGTAAGAAATCATGCCCCTTTGGTACAAGGGGAGTATAAAACTCTGATATGACACTCGTTCCCATATCACAATAGCCACGTCCCTTGATACGCTTCTGAAAAAACTGTTTGTCCGTATCACTACCAAACATCATGCCGTAACCTAATTCACTCATGCGTCCCAGAGCGACACGGAAGTTGAAGTTATCTCTGATACCGTCGCTGAAATATTTTGCGTCGGGACGCTGGCACGCAAGGATAAGAAAATATCCTGCCTGCCGTCCCAGCATGACGATTTTCTTTAGCTGGCTAAGGACAGCGATACTCTCCTTTGTCCCCAGCATTTCCATGAACGCCACATATTCATCAAAAATAAGGAAGTGGGGAGCAAGCCCTAAATAGGCGTAGTTTTCGCCTGTCTTATAAGCTGGCATGAGTTTCATATCTTCACTTCTCGCCACCATGCCCTCATAAAAAGCATTGATACAGGAAATCATATCTTCCTTTTTGTAGTGGACGTTTGGCATAACTGTCCCCAAATCGGCAAGGTCAGATAGCGATAGGTAACTCTTTGATGTTATCTCCAAGTTTTCCCCCGCTTCACACCGTACATGAAACTTTCGCTTCATACGGCGTTCCATCATATTCAAATAGATTCATAAGTTCTGGTTATTTTATTGCTTGGTATCCATAGTTCGCTCGTATTTTGTTCAGCTTTTTCTTTTGTTGACTGCTCAAGCCATAGTTCATCAACCACATTTTCGCCTGTTGTACTGATTCAGTCAGTATCGCTTTTGATATTGGTATTTCAACAAATACAAGATTTTGGTATTTATCTCTATCTGTTTCGGTAATATTCTTGTAGATACAAACCATATCAGTAGGGCTATGCCTTCGATTAGTGATATAGCAATTGCCTTGTTGGGCTATAAATACCGAAATTCGATTATCATTAAATTCAACACTCTTTGTGGTGTCTTTATACTCTAAAAGAATCCGTATCTCTCCTTTCGTTACCAATGCTATTTCCTCATGTATTTTGCTTCTTCCGTGTTCTGTAAAGTTGCATATATCCTGTGAGAAATTCAGCGGATTTTTGTGTTTTACTCCGTTGATTGGCAATAGAGGAGTATCGGCAATCATAATAATTTTTGTTTGTGGTCGTATTCCAGTTGTTTTCATCTGGAAATCTTGACTTGTAGTTTCAAAAGGTATTAGCTTTGCAATCTTTTTAAAACGAACTCTGGTGGTCGGTAAGAGAGCGTAACTTACTTCTGTTAAATTGTTGTATATATTCGTAGCCACACAATAATAATTCTGCATTCCCATAACCGCCAGATTATAACGTGCAATCTGGAAAGTAGTTGTGTGCCTGACTATATCCTTGACTTTTAACTTTAGATTTGTTTTTGCTTTCTTTAGTGCTTTCTGGTTCATATCTGTTTTGGCAACATATCCATGTTTTGTCTTCCCTTTTGGAATCACTTTAATTTTGAATCCCAGAAAATCTGATGAATTTTTCTTCAGATTTACTACCTTTGATTTTTCTGGACTGATTTCTAATTTCAGCCTTTTGTTTAGAAAATCTACGGTACTGTGATAGAATCGCTGTGCTTCTTCATAGGTCGAACACATAATTTTAAAATCGTCAGCATAACGCACAATAAAGCCACTTTTTAACCTCGTATGTTTCTTTGCATATTGAAACCAACCGTTTTTATTACGGTGCTTTGGCTGGAAAGTTTCCCATTGACTGCTTACCCACCAATCCAATTCATTAAGGACTATGAGCGAGAGCAGGGGACTTAACAGACCGCCTTGCGGAGTTCCTTTTTCTGGAACACCCTCGCCGTCAATTTCAGCTTTCAGCATTTTACTAATAATGCAAATCAGTCTTTTATCCCGAATGCCAAGTGTCCAAATCTGTTTTAACAATTTCCCGTGGTTGACATTATCAAAGAATCCTTTAATATCTACATCAACGCAGTAATGATACTTTGATATATTTATCAAACTGGTTACTCTGCCAAGTGCATGGTGGGCACTTCGATTCGCACGGAATCCATAGGAATGATTATGGAACTTAGGTTCGCATATCGGTTCTAGGACTTGTAAGATACATTGTTGTACAAGTCTGTCCCAGATACAGGGGATTCCGAGAGGTCGCCTTTTATCGCTTCCAGATTTAGGAATAAAAACCCGTCTGACTGATTTTGGTTGGTAATTATCCAGGCTGCTTCGGACTTTCATAATAATATCTTCATCACACAAATGTTTAATATCATCAATCGTTAGCCCATCTGTACCAGCGGTTTTGCTTCCGCTGTTTGTTTTTAAATTTCGGTATGCCAAGCAGATATTTTGTTCTGAACCAATAATTTCCAGTAACTTATAAAAGTTATTACCATTTTTGCTCTGTGCGTATAACTCATCATAAATATGTTGCATATCATAATATTCGTTATAGCGGAGCTTGTCTTTCTTTAGCATGGTCTGTACCCTCCTTAATCACAGGAGCAAGTACATCTCTTAGTCTTACTCGAACCCATACCATTCTTAGTAATTCTATTCTTCAATGACTAGTGGCTATCCCTCCACCGTTTGTTATCACGGTTTCATAGGTACTGTGCCACCACTTTCACTGGCATAAACACACCTTATATTATTGCTAATCTCACAACAACCTTATGATGTGAACACTTCATAGACAGTAAAATCTCCATGTTGCCAGCTTTCAACGTTCCAAACACACTATCTGTACATATATATCCGTAGGTTTCTTCTCTAAGCCTGCTACTTTGATAATGCCTGTAACATTATATGGGTTTTCATAAAAACGAGTCTTACTCACCCACAGTAGCGACACTATTTGTGTCACTGGACATTTCTATCCAGTCCCGATATAGACCTGTACATTCAAAGATTCGTCAGTAGACCGCTCATCTACATACTAACCATAGATATTTTATAGACTTCCGGCATATAGGATACGACACCCACCTCTGGGTATCTTTCGACAGCGCTATCTGTTACGGTATCTCTCTGCCGACTTCACCGAGCTTCTGACAGACCTATGTTTACTCATAATCCTGCCAGTCGGAGTATTAAAGTAGCCTTTCAGGGCGTTACCCCATCATTCGACTATTCGTGTGTTCAGTTCTCCAACACAATTTTAATTGATTGTGCAGTGTCTACTTTTTTCAAGTAGAAACGTCTCGCACCGTTCTTTGGGTCTAAAATGTAAAGCACGGCGTTTGTATGGAGCAGAGCTTCAATGATAGTCAGTATGAAATAAGTCTTTCCACCGCCAGTCCCACCGCAGATAAGAGCATGGGGAAGTGCGTCATATTCCCAGACAAGATTTTTCATCAAACGCAAGCCCCCGTTTTCTGCCTGTACTTCATCAATGGAAATACGGTTCGCTATCATATCGTAGAGCATGATGTATTCCACATAGCTGTCATGGAGCGTCTTGTCTGTCATTTCACAATAAAGCCCGCTTTCCAGCTTCTTTTCCAGTGTTAGGAGCTGGTCTTGATATTTCCCTAGAGAAATTTCACACTGGATATGAAGCAAACCGTTTTTCATGCGGTAATAAATCTTTGGAAACCAGACGATTTTTTCCCTTGATCTGCTTTGCAGGTCAGTGAAAAATCCGTTGTCCTGTCTGGTTTCAGATTCATACCAGCCATTTTCCAAAATCATGCGTGATAGCTTTTGCCTGTGTACGAGCTGTTTATAGCTGTCATAGCGGAATCGGCGGTACAAAAAAGCGACCAGCACACACACGCCCGTCGCAATCAAAATCGTTATGAAGTTGTAAAAGGAGAGCGTAAATCCATTGTCTAACAGGCTGAACTTTTCCCAGTCGGTACGCATGAGCTGTCCCATGTTCAATAGCAACAATACCGCTATGAACAGGATCAGGAGCGAACCAACACAGAAGCGGTATACAAGCGTCCTGTCACTGGCTCGGATTCGCTTTCCTCGATATTTATAAAATGCCATAACTGCTCCTTATTTATTTCTTACTCTGTGCTGGCTGACTGTGGTTCTGTGGATTTCCTGCTGGCTGATTCCCTTTATTCTTCAAGACAATATCATCTGCCTTGATGAACCAGTCCACGTCTGCCCCTTGAAACGTCGCATTGGACACCGTGTCGGCAATCGGATTGACAAGCTCCACCTCGGCATTATAGTCAAACTCTTTCAAAGGGACAGTCGCAGGAATCGACACCTGTATCATGCGTCCCTGTACACGGCATTTTAAATCGTAAGTACGCTCCTTGATTTCATCACTGATTGTTCCGTCCTCATTCTGCACACGCACTTCACGACGTAATGCGGAAAATTTCAACTGCCCGAATGTCTTTTCCTTATCTATTACAATTCCATTTGCTAATCTCATAATCTCGAACCCTCCTTAATTGTTTACTGGCAACATATCGTCTGCCAATAAGATATAATTGGTAAAGCCACGGTTGCCGATTTTATAGCCCTCGGCTGTGATACGGGGATTGACAAGCTTTACTTTCTGCTCTGGCTGGAAATGCTTTTCCCCAGCTTCCGCAGGAAGAACAACAATAATATCGTCTGCCCTCTGCACGTCGGAGTAGAGGTTGAAGCTACGGGACAAGACGCTCATGCGTCCGTTGATCCTACGCTGTTCAACCTCGTTTTCTCCTGCAAATTCCAAGTTTCCAAAAGTTTGTGCCATGTTCGGCACGACGAATTTTAATTCCATATGTTTACCTCGATTCTTTCTATAATATATTTAATGTGTTGTTTATTCTGGCTGATGAAGTAATACCAGCAAGCCCCCAGCCAGTAAAGGGCAGGCGTTGTGCTTTGAAAAGCACCCTTGACTGGCTGTGTTCTTACAGGTAGACAGCAGACAAGCCAGAATAAGGGAATGTCTGCCGTCAGTCTGTGACGGGGGAGAACGGCATTTTTTCTGATTCATAAGTTTACCGCCTTAATTACGATTTCTTGAATCTACGTTTTTTTAAGAAGAATGTTCCAGCTAAACCGATACCAGATACCCCAAGCATAGCAAGAAGTCCGATAAGATTCGTGTTATCGCCAGTTTTAGGGCTGTCCGTTGTCTTTGTTGGTGTGTCTGGTGTTTTTGGCTGTTCTGGTTCTTCTGGTGTAGCTGGTGTTTCTGGTTTCTCTTTGATTATGACCGTTTGTCCCTCGTCCTCAATGTCTTTATGTTCTGTTACCTTTGTAGGTTCGTCTGGATTGGTAATATCGTATAATTCCTCAAATGTGACAAGGCTCTTTCCACCAAGAGAAGAACCATCAAAGGTAAAGGCAATCTCTACCGTCATTTTTTCACTGTCGGCTGTGAACTCATAATCATTGGATACTTTCTTTCCATCAATCAGAAGTTCTGCATTTTCCTCTTTTAACATCTGCCAGCCGGAAAGTTTATATTTTCTGCCTGTTTCCAATCCATCAAGTGTGACTTCGTCCACGATCTTGATGTCTTTTCCGGCAACAATCATCTTTTCGCCTGTTTTCTTGTCGGTCGCTGTGGTATGGATTGTGATTTCTTTTTCGTATTCATCGGTAAGCGTACCTAAATCAATGGTCACTTTATTTCTGGATACGACTATCTCAAAAGCTGGAATCAGCTTAAATCCGGCGTTGGAATCACACTTTAATTCCTCAATCACATAGGTATCATAAAGTAATGCACCTTTGCTGTCGTCTGGTTCAGATGTACCAAACCATACACCGTCCTCACTGGATTTTCCGGCATTAGTATTGACCTTATGGGAAGCCCAGCTTGAAGCAGTGGAGAACTGACCGTTTTTGTCAGTAACTACAATATGGGATTCTCCCGTTGTCTTGCT
>OGEA01000646.1_pt1 | contig 21337 bp, 20 predicted proteins | sample 1570531 | NCBI WGS metagenome assembly OGEA01 (sample SAMEA2581973, study PRJEB24529) | metagenome | biome: Human gut stool | place: China | collected 2011 | reverse complement strand
TACCATCATCACGCTGGAACAGGCCTATGAACTCGTCAAGATGGCCGGTTGCTCCAACGGTACCATCGCCGTTGACTCCCTGCATCTGTACCGTTCCGGTGGTACCGCTGCCGATCTCGACAAGATCCCGGCTCGCTATCTGGGGGACATTCATCTGTGCGACGCGGTCAAGAATCCACCGATCGACCGCAAGCTCATTGCTCAGGTTCGTGCCGGCAAAGCCAATCTCGACAGTACCTCCGGTACGCCGAAGGGATTCGAAGGACTGGTCAACGAAGCCCGCCTCGGTCGTCTACTTCCAGGCGACGGCGAATTGCCTCTGGTCGACTTTATGCAACATATGCCCAAGTCCTGCGCTATCGGTGTTGAAGTCCCCGTCCCGGGCCTGGCTCCGGAAACGGTTCTCAAGCTCTCCTATGAGCATTCGATCCGCGTGCTCAATAAGCTCTAAAGAGCCAGTTTCGCCCAATTGAAGCAAGCCTCCGTTGCAATTGCTGTAGCGGAGGCTTTTCGCTTGATCTTCAGAAAAGTCAAGCCAACACGAAGCTTATTTCAGACAAGGTTCGCCTTTGCCTGTAAAGCGTACCGTGCTCCGGATTTGCCGGCTTCCCGACCAAACACAAAGCAGTCGGTAATGGAGCATCCTCCCAACCGATCCTTTCCGTGCACTCCTCCGGTTGTCTCTCCGGCTGCGTACAGACCGCCGATGGGAATGCCCTGAGCACTGAGTACTCTGGCATGTTCATCGATTCTCAAACCACCACAACAGTAGTGCACATACAATCGTTCTTTTCCATAAAAGTAGGGAGGCTTATTAATCTCTTGGGTAAACATGTTTTTACCGAAATCTTCGTCAATGCCCTTGCGAGCAAAACTGTTGTATCGCTCCAAAGTCTGACGCAACGTATTCTTGTCGACTCCCATCCCGGCAGCCATTTCCTCAACGGTATTTGCTACCGACACAATTCCGTTCATGATCTTTGAACTTCGACTCGCACCCTGAATCGACTGTGAATCTGTGATAACCCAGCACTGTTCATTCGGCAGTTTGCGGATAGCCGTACTGATCTCGTTCCATGACGAGCCTTCGTTGACAAATCGCCTTCCCTGTGCGTCCACGTAGATATCGGCGCCGACATAGTCTGTCAATCGCCCTCCCCAAAAGGGAATCACCATGATGCAATCCATATCCACCAAAGCGGCTCCCAGTTGCGCTCCCATCTTAATGCCGTCGCCAGTAGCACAATCTGTACCGGTGAAATATGGATTGGCCGTCGTCGGGTAGCGAGCATCCAGCCAAGGCACGTATCGGCTGCGCATGGCAACGTTGCCGCCGTAACCGCCGGTCGCCAGAATGACTGTGGGGGCCTCAAATTCCACTGACTGCGATTCGGATTGCACGACCAAGCCTACGATGCGGTTATCCGAGCCGGTTTTAATCTGCATCGCACGAGTCGAAAAGCGAACCTCCACACCCAAGGAACGAGCACGTTTATTTAGCGTCGTAATGTAGTCGTATCCAGCACGTACAGCGCTCGATATGTAGCTTCTGGGTGCTAAACCCGCCAAAGTCTGAAAAACATTGTCTTCCCAACGCAGCCCCATGGAGGCGAGCCATTCAATGATGTCAGCGGACTCGTATACTAGCTTTCTCTGTAGCGCTTCGTTCCCTCGACCGTCAGCAAGCCTACGCATACCTTCCAGCATGGTGTGCGCCGACGCTTCATAGTCTTTTTGCGACACATTTTTACGACTCAGAGCACTGACATAACCGGTGGAAACCATAGTATGACCACCGAGTGTTGTTTCCTTTTCGAGTACCAGTACACGACGCGCGCCATTTTCAGCCGCCGATACCGCTGCCGAGAGTCCCGCCGCACCGGAACCAACAACAATAACGTCGTAGGAATGATCAACACTGCCGGCATAAGCAACTTTGGCTGCCAGAAGTCCTAAAAGCAATTTTCGCCGCTTCATACCGGTCTCTCGCCTGATTTGAGTTTGATCTCGAAAATCGTGAAAAGTCGGGTGAGTTCCGCACTCGTATTGGCTGCAAGCTTAGCCATTGCATTGGCACGATGCATCTTGACCGTCGTCTCTTCGATGCCGAGTTTTCGGGCAATTTCTTTATTGCGAAGACCTTCGGAAACGAGTTTGGCAATTTCAAGTTCTCGGTGAGAAAGCTTGTCGATCCGCTCGACCAGCTTTTGAAGCTGTTCATATTCGTTGGTCTGTTGGATGCTCAAAGCAACGGCTTTGGTCACCCTTGCAAGCAAGCGCTGCGGTTCCACCGGTTTTTCCAGAAAATCAACCGCTCCGTGGCGCATGGTGTGTACGGCCATTTCAATGTCGCCGTGGGCAGACAGAAAAATGATCGGCAACTGACAGTTTCGCTTTTCAAGTTCCTGCTGAAGTTCTAAACCAGTCATGGCTGGCATACGAACGTCCAAAAGCAAACACCCCGGCCGTTCCAATGCATCTTCGGAAAGAAATTCAGGAGCACTAGCATACGTAATGACTTCCCAGCCCAGCGTTTCAATCAGCATCTTTTGTGACGCCGCGAATTCGTCGTCATCATCAACGATGCGGATAAGAACAGTCGTATCTGTCATGCCGCGAACCTCAGAATTTTTCAAAAATGACAGTAAACTTCACGCCGCATGGGATGAGCCGGTCGATCTGGATATGCGCCGAGTGGGCATCGGCAATACTGCGTACGATGGCCAACCCCAAACCCAGACCTTCGGCTGTTGTGGAATCACAAACGTCCGACAACTGCTTGAACTGCTCGTCCGTCAACGCGGGTCCGGAGTCTGCTACCGAAACATACACGCATTTGTCGTCGGTATGCGTGCGTACCTCGATATTTCCGTTGTTTTTGCGAACTGCTCGACCGGCGTTTTTCAGCAGGTTCAAAAAGAGAATCTCTATTTCAAGTGCTTCAGCATTGATCCTCGCGTCCGGATCAGAGAGCATCACCGAAATTTTGGGCGTACTGTCGGCGTAGTGTGCAAAACTATCGACAGCGCGTTTGACAAGGTCGCCGACCTTGCAAAGCTTGTGCTGCGAATTGGGCCGCTTGACGTAGGATCGAACGCGATCCACGATCTGAGCAATACGGTGGGCCTCACGATTGACGGCATCCGTGACATCGGCAAGCTTGGACTCGTCCTTCGCACCCGATTCAATAGCCATCTGCAGCACGGCGCAATAATTGATGATCGCTCCCAATGGCTGCTTCAAATCATGAGCAATGACCGAACTCATTTGCGAAACCAGGGCATAACGCTCCATATTGTGCAGTCTGTGATTAAGTCCTCTCACCTCCTCAAGCATTCGTCCCTTTTCTTCAACGAGGTCATTGAGTTTGGCCGTGCGAATCTTGACCAATCGATAAAGACGAAGTTCGCTGAGAGTTAGAAATGCCAGCAAGCACAAGACGATGGTGATTTCGCTCGAAAACCGCTTCAAAATCCCTTCAAAAGACCAATCCTTCAGATAAGCGTAGGGACCGATTTTCAGCGCCTTAAACAATCGGTTGATACTATCGAAGCGACCGACAACCTGCCAGGAAAAAGAAGTATTGTCTTTTTCTGTAATGCCACTGCCGTTAATCTTTTCCCGCATTTGCAACAGAGCAATGCTGATTTGCTTGAGCGTTTCAGGATCGAGATTTTCATTGACTGAACCGAAAATCTGGTCCGGATATAAGTGGGTCGAATGCGAGCAGGAAAAGCCCGGCGTACGGCGGGCGTTCAGAACTTTTAGTTTACCCGCCTCAATCAGGCCTCGTTGCTCGGCCACCTCCAGTTGGCAGGTACTCAGGACACCGGCATCGCTACGGCCGGACAACACGGAGCCGACAACTTCCGGAATCTGATAAGTCTCAAAATCAATGCGAGAAAAGCAAGAGTCCGCCTCATGCCCTTGGGCGGCAGTCGGCCTGATGCTCAAGGGCCACCAGGTTCCCAGAAAAAGCTAACCAGCCCCCTAGAGAGTCCGGAAGAGAAGCACTGATAGTTTTGCCTTTCAAATCTGCAATGTGATTGATGTCAGCTCTCGTTTTGAGCGCAATGACAGCCGAACCCAGAGATCGATTGGCGTCTTTGGCAAAACTGCTTTTGCGTACAGCCAGAGGATGCGCACTGATTGATGAACTCAGCGTAACAAACACATCGCTCGGAGCAATCACGAAGTCCGGTCTCGTGCGAAACAGATCGTCAACAGCTTTATATGCAGCGATATCAACCGTCCGAAATGAAATGTTCGGCAATGTCTTTTTTAGATAATCCAATGTTGGCGTAAGAACCTCTGCCCTGAACCCCGGCTCATTGTTATTGACCAGGCCGATGAGCACGCTTCGTTCGACTGCGTCTTGGCTTGAAACCGGCGAAGCGACAAGCAATGCCGCCAACGCTGCCGCCGCACAAAAGGACTTGACCGTATGCATATTGGTCATTCTAAGGGAGACAGATGTCTTTTCACTACCTCCTTTTTGAGGTAGTTCGAAACTGACAAGGCGCCTACCATAAGAGCTGTGAAAAAGAAGTTGGAAGCCTAATTGGTTCAGCTTCCAATTGCCTCCATTAAAAAAGGAGAAACAAAATGATGGATCGCCGCGATTTGATCAAGACCGGTTTAACCGGCATGATGGCCGGCCTAGTGGCTCCGACGATGGCCTCGACCGTCCTTGCACCTGATGCCAAGATGATGCCGGTCGACACTCGCAATGGCCGCAACGGCTGGAAGACGCCCGCTCGCCGTGTCGTGCAGATTAAGAAATGCCGCATCGGTGAAGGTTCTCCGAAGATCATTGCTTCCACCACAGCCAAAACACCGGAGTCCTTCCTTAAGATCATGAAGGACTATGCAGCTATGCCCGAACTGGATGCCATCGAAATGCGTCCCGACTACATCGGTGAAATTTCCGGAAAGGAATTTGCCGATCTTTCGCGTGAAGCATACAAATTGGCCGGCGACAAACCCGTTCTGATGACCTTCCGCGACAAAACCGAAGGAGGTGGTCGTCACGTCAGCGATGACTGGTACGGCCAGTTCTATGATGCCGTACTCGACAACGGCTCCGTCGACTGGTTTGATATTGAACAGTTCCGCGATATCGAAGTTTGCCGTCACATCATGAAGAAAGGCAAAGCCAAGGGCAAGGTCATGATGTTCTCGGACCACGAATTCGGTTGGACCCCCTCCGAAGATGAAATCATACGTCGTCTGCTGTTTCAGGAAAAGGAAGGCAGTGACATCCTGAAGCTGGCCGTAATGGCTCATAACACCGGTGATGCTCTGCGTCTGATGAGCGCCACTTGGAAAGTACGCAATTACTACAGCGATCGTCCGATGCTCACGATGGCCATGGGACGCTGGGGCGTGCTGTCCCGTTGTACAGGTGAATTCACTGGCTCGGATCTTTCGTTTGCTATGGTGGGCGGCATCCCGTCCGCACCGGGGCAGATTCCATACAAAGATCTGAAAGTTGTACACGACGTCTTGCATAACGCCATGTATCCGAAGGGAAAGTAACTCCTCTTCTCTAGGGACTTAATGTTGTCGCTTTCGGTTTAACCGAAAGCGGCAACGAGCCTGAAAAAGGAACAATATGATTCGCACAACTTTAATCACAGCCGCTGTGGCCATGGCGTTAGGCGCCACTGGTTCGGCATGGGCTGCCGGATACAAAGCCGGCACCTATCAGGCCTCGGCTCAGGGCATGGGTGGTCCGGTGAAAGTCGAAGTCGAGTTCACGAGTTCGGCGATTAAAGCCGTCCGCATTGTCGGAACCACAAAGGAAACTCCGGGCATCGGTACGACTGCTCTTGAAAAATTACCACCTTTGATCGTTGAAAACCAAAGCCTTGGCATTGACGCCATCACGGGCGCCAGCAAATCTTCTTCGGCAGTTCTCACGGCTGTGGCTGACTGTGTCCGTCAAGCCGGCGGAGATCCCAAGGCACTGATGGCTGTTCCGGTCAAGAAGTCCGGTAAAGCCGCTTCCAAGACCATTGAAACCGATCTGGCCATTGTCGGTGCCGGCGGTGCTGGTCAAGTGGCTACCTTGAGAGCATCAAGTCTCGGCAAGAAAGTCGTTTTGATTGAAAAGATGCCCTTTGTGGGCGGCGCAGCAGCCATCAACGGTGGCACGGTCGTCATTCAGGGTTCCAAGATTCAAAAAGAACTTGGCGTGAAAGACGACACTCCTGAGATCATGCGTCAGGACCTTTTGAAGAACGGTCACAATCTCAACGACCGCTCCAAGCTTGACCTCTATGTCAACCATGTCGGTCCGACGATCGACTGGCTGTTGGATCAAGGGTTGGTTCTCGATACTAAAGCCGGTTTTACAAACGAAGCAGAATATTCCAAGCCTCGTTGCATTCGCTGGCTGGGCGGCGCTCCCGCCAACATGAAACGCATGCACGAACTAGTGCAGAAAACCAACGCTCAGGTCTTTACCGGCACGAGAGCCGAAGAGCTGATTGTTGAAAACGGCGCCGTGGTGGGCGTAAAAGCTGTCAGCAACGACGGAACGACCTACACGATCAAGTCCAAGGCCGTGTTGTTGTCAACGGGCGGCTTCGGTTACGCCAAGGATATGCTGACAGGCGCCTTGAAACAGTCTTTGTACTACGGGCCTGTTTCCTCCACGGGCGACGGCCACAAAATGGCCAAAGCCGTCGGCGCAAAACTTCAGCTGATGGAATACGGCAAGATCTATCCCAATGGCGTGGAAGTGGCCCCCGGCATCGCCAAGTCGACAATTTGGGCCAACAAAAACGCCTTTGAAAAAGGATCCGGCATTCTGGTTGCCAAAAACGGCAAGCGCGTCATAAGTGAAACCGCATCAAACAATGCCATCAAACAGGTTGAGCTCAAGCAGTCCGATTCGACGCTCTACATTCTGATGGATAAGCCTACATACGATGGCTTCGTCCAGGGGTTGTACATCGGCGGCATTACCGGTGGTGAAGTCGATTCCTGGATTGCCAAAGACGGCAAGGGAACTCCTAAGTTTGTGAAGGCCGATACCATTGAAGCGGCCGCCGCTAAAATCGGCATCGACGGCAAGGCTCTCAAGCAAGAAGTGGTTCGCTATAACAGCTTTGTCAAGGCGGGCAAAGATGCTGACTTTGATCGTCCGGCTAAGTTCATGACCAGAGCAGTAGTCGAACAGGGCCCCTACTTCATCATCGAGCAACAGCCTCGCTTTGCGACCACGATGGGCGGTGTTGTGACCAACGACTCGTTCAACGTACTCGATACGAATGGCAAACCTATCAAGGGGTTGTTCGCAGCAGGTGAAATTGTTGGCGGCGCCATGGGCGACGACTCGCCTCCCGGCGGCAATATGGGCTGGGCAGTTACTTCCGGCAAGCTTGCTGCCGAAGGTGCTGTGAACTCTATGAAGTAAGTTTTCTCTTCTCTCTAGACGATTGCTTGCGCCTTTCTGCCTTCGGGCAGCTGGGCGCAAGTTGTTTTCTGAATCGAACGAGCATTCGGAGCTGACACCGACATCAGACAAAGGGACTCGGAAATGGCAATAAAAAACCGCGAACCCTTAATCCTTCCAGGCTTTCGCGGTGACCTTCGACATTCAACGGTGTCGTCCGTGTTGTTTTGGCGTCCCCATGGGGATTCGAACCCCAGTTCTAACCGTGAGAGGGTCATGTCCTAGGCCTCTAGACGATGGGGACGAGAGGCTTTCACTTGAGAGGCTCCATTGTACGACCTGACAAGAAAATTTCAAGTCGTTTTGCAATCAAAAGCCGACCAAACATCCTGTGCTTGATCGGCCTGATTGTTTCGGAAAACTTCGTCAGTGCTTGTCTCGGAAGCTACCAGACACCAAATTGAATTCAAAGAAACGGCATTCCAACGGACCGTTGAATAGCGGCGTCTTCTTGCTTTCCTTCAGACGCATCTGACGCGGCAGATTGCGGTCGCTCGTAAGAAAGCGTGCCGTCCAGCCCGAGAAGTTGTGCTTCAGGTTGTCGGCCACATCCTTCATCATGGACGCTACCGTCGCGCTCTTCGGATTGGACTGTTCGCCGTAGGGCGGATTGGCCACAATGAGGCCGGCCGGTGCGGGCGGCGTCACCTGACGAGCGTCGCACTGGGTAAACGTAAGGCGTCCGTCGTCAATCAATGCGCCAAGTCCTGCGCGGCGGGCATTCTGTTCTGCCTTGCCAACCACAATGGTGCTGATGTCGCTTGCGGCAATTCTCACTTTTGTGTGCATATTGACGCGAGCTTTGGCTTCTTCGAGTTCTTCCTGCCATATGTCACGCTCAAAGCCAGTGAAGTTTTCAAACAGAAACTTGCGCTTGAGACCGGGTGCCACACCGCAGGCGGTCAGTGCAGCCTCAATAGCAATCGTGCCGGAGCCGCAGAACGGATCCACGAGCGGCGTATCGGCATTCCAGTCTGCAAGCATCAGAAGACCGGAAGCCAAGTTTTCCTTGAGCGGCGCTTCGCCCTTGTCCGTACGCCAGCCGCGCTTGAAGAGCGCTTCACCGCACAAGTCGAGATAGAACGTGCAGTGCGTGTCGTCGGCAAAAGCAAACACGCGGATTTCAGGATGAGCCGTGTCCACGCTCGGACGTCGATCCATGAAATGCATGAAACGATCGCAAATGCCGTCCTTGATGCGCAACAGCGTGAAGTCCAGGCTGCGTAAGGGAGAGCGACGGGCGTTGATGTCCACGCGAATCGTTGCGTCGGGACCAAACCAGTTTTCCCACTTCGTGCGGCAGGCAAAGTTGTAGATGTCTTCTTCGTCCTGATAGTCCGATACGCCCACGCGCATCAGAATGCGGCTTGCCGTGCGGCAATAAAGGCAAGCACGCTGTGCCATGAGCATCGAGCCGGTGAACGTGACGGCTCCTCGTTGAACGCGAAGGCCGGTGATGCCGATGGCTTCGAGTTCCTGAGCGCACAGCTCTTCAAGCCCCAAGGGCACGACAACATAGAAATGAGTGGGATTTTTCATTGAATCAGAAGTTCCGCCGCTTTCGCGGAAATTGACCGCCTTCGGTAATTGTCCGCCGACGAATAAAGAATGGAATAGTGTTCGTGCGAATTGTAAGGAAGAACGGTCTCTTCATGGCAAAAAACGGCTGATTTCCACTCCGAAACAGCGTTGTTCAACAGCATAAAGACCTCTAGGCAAAAGGCTGTAGAGCGCGCCAAATCTCTTTCCTTGGCACTATCAAATGCGGTAGTATCCGTTGAAACAATTTAAAACAATGAAGCTCTGGCGAAGCTTTTCTCCGCCACAATTCCCCTCTTTCAAAAATCCAAACGAGGCTCCCTGATGGACTTGCTCTTTAACCCCATCATCTTGTCGGTGTTGGTACTTTGCGTACTCTGCCTGGTCAAAGTCAACGTTCTTGTCGCGCTTATCCTTGCGGCCATCACCGCCGGCCTGTCAGGCGGCATTGACATCGGCAAAACGATGACGCTTCTGGCCGACGGCTTTTCGGCCAACGCCACCACCGCGCTTTCCTACATCCTGTTGGGTACCTTTGCCGTTGCCATTGCGCACACAGGCTTAATGCAGGTGCTTGTTTCCTGGATTTCCAAACATCTGGGGTCTCGTCCGGCGGTCTTCTGTCTCGTTTTGGCCGCCATTGCCTGCTTGTCTCAAAACGTGGTGCCGGTGCATATTGCCTTCATTCCGCTGTTGATTCCGCCGCTGCTTTATCTGATGAACAAGATGCAGCTTGACCGCCGTGCGGTGGCTTGTTCGCTCAGCTTCGGCCTGAAGGCTCCCTACATCACGCTGCCCGTTGGTTTCGGTCTGATCTTCCAGGGCATCGTCGCTGACAGCATGACTCAAAGCGGCATGAAGACCACGGTGTCGGACGTCGCTTCCGTCAACTGGATTCTCGGTGCGTCCATGTTGATCGGTCTGCTGATTGCTGTCTTTGTACTCTATCGTAAACCTCGTCACTACGAAGATCGCCCGGTCATCGGCATGGAAACCAAGGCCGAGGAAATCAAGAAGTTTGAACTCAAGCACTGGGCAACGCTTCTAGCCATTGTTCTGGCCGTAGTGGTTCAGCTCATTTGGCAGTCTCTGCCGCTGGCCGCTTTGATCGGTCTTCTGGTCATGATTCTCGGTCGCGCCTTCCTTTTCCGTGAATTGGACGATCACATCGCCGGCGGCATCTCGATGATGGGCTTTATCGCCTTTGTGATGCTCATTGCAGGCGGTTATGCAGCCATTCTCAAGGAAACAGGCGCTGTTAATGAACTGATTCAGAGCGTAGTGCCCTATCTGCACTCCAACAAGATTCTGGCTGCCACCATCATTACCGGCATCGGTCTTATTGTGACGATGGGCATCGGCACATCTTTCGGTACCGTGCCGATCCTGGCTGTGATCTATGTGCCGCTGTGCTCCGCTGTGGGTTTCTCTCTTCCTGCCACCATTCTTCTGATGTCGGCTGCCGGTGCTCTGGGCGATGCCGGGTCTCCCGCTTCCGACACCACGCTCGGCCCCACGAGCGGTCTGAATGCCGACGGACAGCACGACCACATTTGGGACACCTGCGTACCGACCTTCATTGCCTACAACATCCCGCTGATGATTGCCGGCATTGTCGGGGCTCAGTTCCTGTAAACAGGAAACCAGCTAATTCTTCTCCAACGGGCGGTCTTTTCGGATCGCCCGTCTTGTTTTCAGGTGTTAGGCCTTCTTTTCCGAGCGCAGCTGTTTGACGGTTTTACCGTTGATGCCGTAGTTGGTCATCGGCACCTCATCGATGACGACCACCAGATGCGTCGTGTCCTTGCCAAGCACATCGGCGATGAGTTTGGTAACCCCCGCGATAAGCTGTTCCTTTTGTTCCGGCGTTGGAGCTTCGGAGTCGCCGGTGAGTTTGATGTTGACGTAGGGCATGGTTCTCTCCTTTGTGTGAACAGAGCGATCTTCTCACTGAAGCCTTGTTTGATTTGATTAAGGATGCGAGGCTAACGAGAGATCAGAGCCGTTAACCGCAATTTTGCCTTTCATGTGTTGTAAAAAAGCATCACATCCATTTGAGGCTTGCTTACGAATTTGAGAGTTACGCAATTCGGAGTGAGAATGCCCTCACCCTTTCGGAACAAAGGGTGATTGGGCCTTCGGGCATGTTGCGGTTCCTTGCAGGCTTGCAACGCTTAAATCCCGGGCCTTTTTGATCAAAAAGATCCCCTATCTTTATAGGAACAAATCAAAATGAAAAAGACTCTTGCTGCAGTTGCCGTTCTTGGCGCTTTTGCCGGTTCTGCTCTCGCTGCTGATGTTCAGCTCTACGGTATCGTTGACTTGGGCGTTGGTTACAACCACGTTGACGTTGATGGTTTGGCTGCCGACGATCAGGACTCCTTCCAGATGAAGACTGGCCAGGCCTCTGGTTCCCGCTGGGGCATCAAGGGCACGGAAGACCTTGGCAACGGCCTGAAGGTTGGCTTCATTCTCGAAGACGGCTTTGACGCTGACGACGGCACGGAAGACTCCACCGGAATCATGTTCAACCGTGAATCCAGCCTCTTCATTGAAGGTGGTTTCGGTAAGTTCGCAATGGGCCGTATCGGTTCCATCAACAACGGTCAGTCCTCCTGGGCTACAGTCGGCATGATCAATGCTTTCGGTACGTCCGATTGGGGTAGCTACTCCGCCCAGGTTGGCAACGTCATGGCTACGGCTGGTCAGTGGGACAACATGATTGCCTACCAGACCCCGAGTTTTGCTGGCTTTAAGGTTTATGCCCAGTACGGTATGGGCAATGCCAAGGAAGGTTGGGGTAGCGAAGAAAACGAATCTTCGAGCGATCGTTACTACGCCATTGGCGCGACCTATAACAATGGTCCGTTCGCTGCCTACTTGGCAGTTGACTCCATCAATTACGCCAGCCACAACAATAACGCTGCTTCCCCTGCCGATATGGATGACAGCCTGACCGTCACGTTGGGCGGTAGCTATGACTTCGAAGTCGTCAAGGTCTATCTCGGCGGTCAGTACTTCGATGAAATCAACCTCTCCAAGCTTGGTGGTGTCATCGGCGCAACTAAAATTGTCAGCAGCACGAACGACCAGAAGGTTAAGGGTTATGGTATCAGCCTGACTGGTGATGCTCCCATGCTCGGTGGCAAGGCAATGTTCGGCATTGGTTACACTGATGTCGAGTCCGCCGATAGTGTTGACGTTGCAGCGCATGATGTCGATATGCAGCGTTACGTCGTCAGCCTCGGCTATGACTACCCGTTCAGCAAGCGCACTGACGTCTATGCCGTTGCTTCCTATATGCAGGATAGCTACGAGGACAAGGCTCAGAATAAGGATGCCGATCCGTCCGCTTACACCCTGTACGTCGGCCTGCGTCATCGCTTCTAATCAGCTCTAGCTTGATTACAGCGCGTTCAGCTTTTAGCTGAGCATCGAGCCCTCTGAAAAGTTCGGAACTATCCGAAGCCTCAGAGGGCTTTTCGTATCCGGTGATTTCGGCATGTTCAAACATCAAAGTTGTAGTGCTTAATTTTTAGGCACATCGCAAAATTTATTACAAATCAGTGACCGAGACACCCAGTACACTCACTTATTCACAAAACCTGTGAAGAACCTCCTCCTTATCCACAACGATAGGAATTGTTAAGCAACAACGCTTTGCAAATCCAAGCATCAACTCCTCCTAGCGGCCTCTACAATTGAGGGTAACATTCCTTCCCGCAAAGGCAAGCCATGCGCATACCGATTCTTGCTGCCGCACTAGCGACTCTGTTCTTAAGCGGTTGTTCAACAACCGTAATCTTTGAAAGCGACCTGGAAGGCGCCGAGGTCACGACGGTCGCCGGCCAGAAGTACGGCGTGACGCCCGTCTCCGTGTCCTTTTCCAACGATGATTTGGATGCCTCTCGCGGACCGGACGGTTGTGCACGTATTCTTGGCGTGACATATACGTGGCCTTCAGGCGCCAAGGTCGCCTCTCCCAACCCGATCGTGCTCTGCGGTGACGGTTATCAATTCCGTTATGTCATGAAGCGTCCTGCGGATGCTCCTGGCATTGAAAAAGATTTGCAAAACGCTCTTCAGCTCTCGAAGAAACGAGAAGCACAGTTGCAAGCTGAGTTGGAAACCGAGCGTCTCTACAACGATCGCTTCATGTGGGGGCCTTTTATGTGGGGACCGATGATGATGCCTCCTCCCCCGCCTCCGCCCCGTCCTCATCGTTGATGGTTTGCTCCTCTCGTAAGAGAGCGGAAATCCGTCACTGTGGCTAGAATGGCTCCACTTTGAATTTTTAGTTTTAGATCTCATGAAAGTTCTCGGCATTGAAAGCTCGTGTGACGAAACCGGCGTTGCGCTGATTGACAGCGAAAAAGGACTGTTGGCAGACGCCGTCCACACGCAAATCGACATGCACCGAGCCTATGGCGGCGTTGTGCCGGAACTCGCCAGCCGCGACCATATCCGCCGTGCGTTGGTGTTGATTGACGACGTTCTGTCGCGCGCAGGCGTCAAGAAAGAAGAGATTGATGCCGTTGCCGTCACCGAAGGCCCGGGCCTGGCCGGAGCGCTTCTGGTTGGCTCGTCCGTCGCTCACGCCATCGGCTACGCCTTAGGCATTCCCGTGGTCGGAGTGCACCATCTGGAAGGCCACCTGCTCTCAGCTTGCCTTGCGGATCCTGCTCCCAAGTTTCCCTTCATTGCGCTGCTGGTAAGCGGCGGACACACGCAATTTATGCGCGTCAACGCTTTCGGCAGCTATGAACTGTTGGGAGAAACACTGGACGACGCCGCAGGCGAAGCATTTGACAAAACCGCGCAGTTGTTAGGAGAAGGCTATCCCGGCGGTCCTGCGGTTTCTCGTCTGGCCGAAACAGGTACTCCCGGCGCCATTGAATTGCCGCGTCCGATGCTGCACTCTCCGTCGCTTGACATGAGCTTCTCGGGGCTCAAAACGGCTGTTCTGACCGCCGTCAACGATGCCAAGGATCCCACGGATCCTCAGTTCCGTTCGGACTTGGCTTTGGCGTTTACTGAAGCGGTTGCCGAAGTGCTCACCACCAAGGCCATCAAAGCCATCAAAACGACCGGCATCAAACAGTTGGTGGTGGCAGGCGGCGTATCCGCCAATAAGACGCTGCGAGCCAGCCTGATCGATGCCTGCCGCAAACGGGGTGCACGAGTCTTCTTCCCGCCTCAGCGTTTGTGCACCGACAACGGCGCCATGATTGCCGTGGCCGGCATGATGCGTCTGCAACGCATGACTGAAGAGGAACTTCAAAAAGCCCGCAAGCGCTGGAGCTTCTCAGCCAAGCCGCGCTGGACGCTTTCTCAAGCCGCCAATCCGGACGCCGTCAATCCGAGACAGCGATTCCGCAATCACTGATACATTTTGGGCCGGAAATTCCGGCCCGTGTCATTTGTATATCCGATTTCCGTGACAACTGCCTAAATCTGCATCACGGACATCAACTCAGAACTCGTCATTGAGCGTGTTGACGATTCTTGACCCACTTCTCCCAGCCTTCCTGACGCAACTTGCAGGCCGGACACTCGCCACAGCCGTAGCCCCAGTCGTGCAGGACATCGTGGTTACCCATATAGCAAGTGTGCGTCTGAGTGCGTACAAACTCCACGAAGACGTCACCGCCGAGGTCATGCGCCAGCTGCCAGGTTTCTGCCTTCGTGAGCCACATCAGCGGTGTCTCAATCACCACCTGACGATCCAGTCCGAGCGAAAGCGACACCTGCAGGCTCTTTAGCGTGTTGTCTCGGCAGTCGGCGTAGCCCGAGTAGTCGGTTTCACACATGCCGCCCACGAGAACAGAGCCGCCGCGGCGATAGGCAATCGCAGAAGCAAACGTGAAAAAAAGAAGATTACGTGCCGGAACGAAAGAGTTGGGCACACCGTCTTTTTCAAACTCGATTTCGATCTCGCGCGTCAGAGAGCACTCCGAAATCTGGCCCAACACCTTCATGTCAATCATGTGATCCTGACCGAGACGCCCCTTGGCGTAAGGCAGAACGTCTTCGATGGTCTCTAGGATGTGCTTGCGGCATGTGATTTCAGCCGTGTGGCGTTGGCCGTAGTCAAAACCGACGGTCTCCACTTCCTTGAAATTTTTCAGCGCCCACGCCAAACACGTCGTCGAATCTTGTCCGCCTGAAAAAAGCACCAACGCTTTCTTGTCCGCAAAGCCACCGGCCATCTTGAATCCTTTTGCAATCATTGAGAACGGATGGATTCTACGGTGAATCAATTCAAAAAAAAGCAAACTGTTAACAAAAAATAAGAGCCCTTGCAATCAAGGGCTCTCGAGTTAAGAAAAAATCTTTTTGGGCTATTTAGTTTCTTTCAGGATTTCTCGTACTGCAATGCGAGCAAATGAAGGCGGGACAAAAACATTCACATTGTGTCGACCGAGATTGGAATCTGTTACTTGGCCGACTGCATAGAGTCCTTTGATTGGTACCCCATTCTTATCCAGTGCTTGTGCCTTTGTGTTGATTGCTATTCCTCCCAAAGTTGCGTGTACTGCAGGCTCAATTTTCACACCATAGTATGGAAGCGTGTCGAATTTGCATCCAAAGGTTTTACGACCAAATTCAGGATCGTTGCCACTTTCTGCATAAGTTTTGTACTTTGCAACTGTGTTAGCCAGTCCTTTCGGATCAATTCCCAACCGTTTTGCTAGATTTTCGAGTGACTTATCATGCAACACGTAACCTTTTTGAACATAATCCTTGATAATTGCCAGCTTGGATACCGAACTCTGGTCAAAGATTAGAAAAGCTTTTCCCGTGCCCCCAGTAGCTTTAATCATTGCCTGAGTCACACCAGTTTTGTCATTGCTCGTATCATCGATAAATCGATTACCACTCTGATTGACCATGATACCGCCACTTGTAAAGCGTAATGCGGTAAAGGAAATCTGGGTACCGTTGGCATTGTATGTGCTTGGATTAAGTACGATTTTTCCCATATCTGTCAGCTTTGCACCTACTTCTTGAGCCAGACGATGTCCATCGCCTTGCGTTCCAGCAGAGTTTGTCGTACCCAACACTGCCGCCTCAGGTGCAAATTGCTTGAGCATCTCCTTGCTGGCAGAAAAACCACCTGTGGCCAAAATAACAGCTTTGGCTGTTACTTTGTATGGCTTACCACTCAAAGGTGTGACCTCCACTCCAACGGCTCTACCATCCTTCATCAAAATTCTTGTCGCTCGAGCATTCAAACGTACATCCACCTTTTCCTTTTCCAAGGCCTTGGTAAAAGTTTTGGTAATTTCGAGTCCCGGAGCACGTCCGTCCGAAGGCGCATGTGCAAAAGGCTTAAAAATACGATCAAGATCAGCACCGTTTTCAACCAGAAAATCAACAACAACTTTGCTTTCAGGAGCAACAGTTTGAGCCATAACTGGATCGGTATCCGGATACCCTGACAAATATTTTGCAAATCCCTCAACAGTTGTATCTGTACTCTTATGCTTGGCTTGAACAACCGTTCCGCCAGCCTGAATATATGTTGAAGTAAAGGTACCGTTTCCTCCAAGTACGCCAAGCTTTTCAAGCAGGATGACATCTTTACCTGCACGGCTCAGTTCAATAGCAGCCATCATGCCACCAGGACCAGCGCCAACAACTACAACATCGGTCGAAGCATCCCCAAATGCGGTTTGAACTGTATTTTTCACGCCATTCGACGCCTGGTATCCAGCTTTTTGAAGTGCAACACTGAGAGCCATCAAAGCAGCTTTACTTGAAGCAGTTGCTCCACTAACCGCATCCACGGCAAGGGATTGCGTCTTGACAACCGATCGCGCAATGACATCCAGCGCACGGGATCCTACTCCCTCGGTTTCGTTGTGCTTAAAACTGATATCCGCAATTTTGCCTTGCTTAACAACGACAGTCGTCTCTACCGGACTGCCCCAGACACCAGGAGCACTTGCGACATACGAACCATCCATCAGGGCTGCAAAAGCAGCTGTATGAACAAATGCAGCTATCGCAAAAGTTGCAAACTTCGGTACATACCCAGTCATTGTCAACCTCCTCTTTTGTTCTTATGGCGAGGACTTCAATTCCCCACGTTCTTCACTATATCGGCGAAGGTGCGCGCGCACTTTGTGTGCTGTCAAAAAGCCTCTCTTAGCTTGAATAGATGGTTTTCTACCGTTGCTAAGATTGGTCAAAAGTTCCTGCGATTGAGGCAAAAATGAAAGCAAGCTGGTACAAATTAGCTGCACTACTGAGCATTGCTTGGGCAGGAAATATCTGTGGCGCCATACAAAAATCGGAACCGGTTTATTTCTATGCCAGTGAATTTTCTCTTCCTGGCATTGAAATGGATTGTGCCGCGCCAACAATCGAAGCAATTCGTAAAGCAATCGCTCCTCGAGAGCTTCGGGTTGTGCAATTGACGTCAATAAAGGAAGTCGACAAAGTTTTCGGCATGCCGGGTCAGTTTGTTGCCGTCGTCGGCGCCTCGACATATTGGCGACATTTGCGTGACGGCATCCGCGATATAGCAACACTGGTTTCTCACCATCAACCAGATCCTGATCATGCCGTTGGTGCATTGGTCGTGGTACGTAAAAATAGTCCAATTAAAACATTGGACGATCTGGAAGGTCACAGTATTGCCGTCAATGAGCCAAACGGCTTTCAGGCTATTCAAGTGGTCTACCGCGAGATCGCGGATGCTGGACATGAATGGCGCGGATTTTTCTCCAACGTCAAATCCTACGGTCTAGACTTTCGTCAACGCCTTGAGGCGGTCCGCAACGGTGAAGTAGATGCGGCAACTGTCAATGTCTGCTACGCCGAAAGAATGGCTGCCAAAGGCATTGATGTTCTCAAAGATCTCAAACCTCTCTCGATCAAACGCCAAAAATCCGTTTCGTGTATGACAAGCACGAAACTCTACCCGAACTGGAGTCTCCTGGCTTCTCCGGAACTTGACAGCAGTACGCGCGTCAAGATCGCTAATGCGGTTTATGCCATGCAACCGGTATCCGATGGCCAGCGATGGACAATGGCAAGCGATTTTCGAGAAACTGATGAACTTTATCGCGTCCTGAAGACTGGCCCTTATGCCTACTTAAACCAATGGACGCTACGTCGAATTTGGGAGGAATACCGACTTGCCGTTCTCTGCGCATTGGCTGCAATTGCCTTTTTTCTTTGGCACTCTTGGCGAACTTCCCAAATCGTAGTCGTAAAAACAGCTCAACTTCGCGAAGCACTTGAACGTCAAAAACAACTTTCTCAGTATGCAATTGACGTATCTAAACGATACGAAAAAACTAGGAGAGCTCTGACAATCACTCAGCTTTCGAGCATGGTCGCACATGAGCTCAGCCAACCATTGAGCGGAATCCTGCTCTATTCACAAGGGATCCGCCAGCTTGTATGTACTGCTTTACCAATATCACAACAACGCGTTGCACTTGACGTTCTTGCCAAAATCGAAGCCAGAGCAAGAAAAGCAAACAATATTGTCAATTACGTTCGAAGCTACGCAAAAAGCAATGAATTGCCTTTTAATGAAATTGACTTGCTTTCAATTGTCAAAACAAGCGTAGACAATATGGTTATCGCTGGGAAAATGTCCGAAAAAGCTTTCCAAGTGAACTGTCGATACAAATACATATGGATCCTGGGCTCTCAGTTGGAACTCGAATTAGCATTGAACAATATAATCGAAAACAGCATCCAAGCCATTGGTAAATCCTGTCGAATCAATATTGATCTAAGTGTTTCAAGTCAGTCTGTTCATCTGGATGTAAGCGACAATGGACAAAATGTTGACAACACCCTCTTGCAATCGTTATCCGAACCATTGTCAACTTCAAAAAAAGAAGGGCTAGGGCTTGGGCTTTCATTGGTTCGCTGTATCGTTGACAGACATGCCGGAACAGTAACTTTTAGCAACACAAAGCAGGGCGGTCTTCGGATAACTATGAAATTTCCTGTTCTGCGAAAAAAATAGATATGCTTGAGATAAAACGAGATTGTTTTTTAATACGGGTCGTTGATGATGATGTTGAACTACTTGATGCCATCAAGTTTTGTCTCGAATGCGCTGATTGGCGAGTCGCCATCTACGTGTCTGCAACATCATTTTTAGCAAATGAAAACTTTGAACAACCTGGCTGCATCATTCTAGACATTAACATGCCCTCTATCTCAGGTTTGGAACTTCAACAGTTTCTAAACACGTGTGACCACGCTCTGCCTGTAGTATTTTTAACTGGGCATGGAAATATGAATACTGCAATTCACGCTTTCCGGCATGGTGCTGTTGATTTTTTACAAAAGCCTTTCGAACCTGATGAACTTCTTACAGCAGTCCAAAAGGCTATCAAAATTGCGGAAAAACAGTATTTAGCTCGTCTTAACCGTTCGGCCACGGCCCGTTGGAATAGCCTGACAGATAAGCAAAAACAAGTCGCCAAAGATTTGTTAACCGGCGTAACAAGTGCGGATATTGCTGAACATTTAGGTATCAGTGAACGAACACTACAACGCCATAGACAAAATGTTTTCCATAAACTTGGCATTAGAAAAACAGCCGATTTAACAACCTTCCGTATTCAATTGCAACAAGAAACTGGAAATTTTCCATAGCCCAATAAACCTTGCTTTGCTAACGGTCAAGCTTGATGACAATTGGGGCGAAGTTTCGTTAGGCGCTAGCTATAACGTGACCGACTCTGTGCATGCGTTCATTGATATCGTTACCAGTTTCGATGGCGATATTGACCAGAAGTGGCGCGTGAACTTCGGTGGTCGCTACGTCTTCTAATGTGAGTCATCTTCCCTATTAAGGGATCACAAAACTCTTTTCACACATCCCCAAATAGATCTAAATTTTCATTGGGGATGTTTTTTTATTAAATTCGTTCCAAACAGAAAATTGAATCTTTATCCCAACATCTTATGAGCAGACCTTCTTACAAGAGATAGGCACATTTGGCATAATCAGATATATCTCATTGATATATCTTTTTTAGTCAAAAAAAATGAGCAAAACCGCAAAAGTTTTCATGTCCGGCCGTAGCCAGGCCGTGCGGCTGCCAAAGGAATTTCGATTCGACACCAAAGAAGTCTGGATTCGCCGCAATCCGGATACCGGAGAAATTATCCTCAAGCCAAAGCCCGACATACCCGAAGGGTTCCAAAACGGTCTGCAAGTCTTCATGCATGAGATGGCTCAGCTTAGACAGGAGCTCGGTAACGATTGGGAACCTCTAGAAATCGAACCAAGAGAGCCCTGGAATCCCAAGGAGCTTTTCAAATGACCTGCTACCTGTTGGACACAAACATTTTGATCGCCGCTACCAACGACACGTCGGCCATTCTTAACAGCCATCTTGCGAAACATACCAACGACGAACTGTTTACCTCTTCTTTGAGCTGGATGGAGATTTACCACGGAATTCTGAGAATAAGTCCCGAAGGAATGATGGCTCATAAGGCCAGGATGTATCTCAAAGTTTTTGAAAAACTTGAGTCATCAATTCAGATCGAACCTTTCACCAAGGAAGACGCCGAAGCCGCTGCCAAGCTTTACGATCACTCTCGCCGACTTGGCCGTATGTTGTCGTTTCAAGACGCATTGATTGCCGGTCAGGCACTTTCCCGAAACTTTGTGCTTGTCTCCGGCGATCGTCGAGCCGGCTTCGAGCTTTATGCCGACATGGGGTTGAAATACGAAAACTGGCTCGATCCGCTTTCTCAAATGCCACCTTCAACGCTACTCAACGATCTGCTATAGCAAGTAGGCGCCGAATCTCCGTCAGGGTTTGGCGCCGATCCACTCATAGACGCGCACCGGCACTCGCTTTCCTTCGTCATGCTTCGGTGCCTGGGCGCATGATCCTGAGCAAGCACCGCTTGTACACGCCGGCAGTACTTTCGTGAACCGCACCTTACCTTTGGTTCTCAAAGTCTCCGCCACCATTTCCACCATCTCGAAGGTGGTACGGAACTGTTGCGCGAGTTCCGGTTGTGTAGCCGTTCCGTAACGGCGCAGATAGTCCTGGATATCCATCAAAAGGCTCATGCTTTGTCCTTGTGTTACATGCAAGAAAAAGCCGCATCCGACAGCGAATCTCTGGTCTGAGTATCGGATGCGGCCAGTCAGGTGCTTCAGAGCTTTGTTCTCCGAAGCTTTACGGTTATTTGATTACGAAGGCTGCGCCACAGCGATCGGGATCACCTTCGGACCCTTGCCGCGATTGTTCTTCACGTAGTTGCGCATGAAGAACAACAGAGAGGCAAGCAGGCCGAGCGAAATCACAATGGCCACGGTCGCGTAGAGCGGATCCT
>OGEA01000641.1_pt1 | contig 21439 bp, 25 predicted proteins | sample 1570531 | NCBI WGS metagenome assembly OGEA01 (sample SAMEA2581973, study PRJEB24529) | metagenome | biome: Human gut stool | place: China | collected 2011 | reverse complement strand
GCGAGTTTAGAGCGTTATAGACATAATTTTATAATTGACAAAGTAAAATTGATATTGGGAGGTAGAGTTCTTTTGTTACTTTTCTTGTTCATGAAAGAAAAATAAATCTAAATAGCGTCTATATTATATGTTCATTTCTTTGATGGCAAAGAAACGAACTAAAGAAAACCACCGCAGATAAAATTTTAGCTTTGCAAAATATTATCATTTCATACAATGCTTAAAACTCGCTCCGCTCAAACAGTTAAGCAAAAACCGTATTCAATGATAATATTTTTCAATAATCATGCGATTACCGCTAAATTTTATAATGCGGAAGAAATAACATATTATTTGTAACTAAAAATAATAACCAAATCTCCCTCACGTTAGCGAATTTTACGGTAGCCGTAGGCTATTGGCAAGAATAAAATTATGGCTATGGTTTTAGCTCTACTGTTTGAGCAACGCGAGTTTAGAGCGTTATAGACATAATTTTATAATTGACAAAGTAAAATTGATATCGGGAGGTAGATTTCTTTTGTTACTTTTCTTGCTCATGAAAGAAAAGTAAATCTAAATAGCGTCTATATCATATGTTCATTTCTTTTATAGTAAAGAAACAAACAACACCATAGATAAAATTTTATAATAACCTTTATATTACTAATAAAAATAAAATCAATATCTCAAAATATTTTCTTTTTGATTTATTTTTCTTTTAATAAAAGAAAAATGAACATATAACATAAGGAGGAAAAAATTTTTTATGAATATTTTACTAGCTATTGCTGTTATGATTATTATCATTATTGCTAGTTATTTAGCTGATAGAAAATACCCTACAAAGAGAATATTTATTATTCCTTGTGGCATTATTTTACTTTGTTTTGTAGCTGTCTATAGTTCTTTAGTGATACCATCTTCTTCAAATTCTATTTCCACTGAGCAACGTTTGGCTATTTTAAACGAACAACCTTATTTTATAACATGGTACAATGATTATAAAGAAGATATCAATCAGCTAGATAGATTTGCTACAGTTTATCACAAAATCATTTCTAATTATGAAAATCAATCCATATCTGCAACTGAAGCTTTAAGTCAATTGCAAAGATTATATGATGAAACAAATGCTTTTAATAATTCACTGCAAGATGCTTTACCGCCAAATGAATTATCACAAAATAATTATACATTAGTTTATAATATTTTGGAAAAAACTCGTGTTTATAGTTATAAATTAAATGAAACTGTTCGTCAAAGCATTGTAATCATCAATGAAGGAACTTACAATCAAATTGAGCATAAAGATATTGTAAATAATTTAAATCGCATTTATGCTATTGAAGCTCCTATAATGTTAGATATTAATAGCGAAGTATCGCAAATTAAAGATAATCTAACTATCCCAGAAAATTAATCACAAATATAATATATAGATAAAATAAAAGGTGATACTAAAAGTATCACCTTTTTTATTATAATTATTATTATAAATCTTTTACAATTGTTTTGAGATATTCCGCAAAATCACCAGATAAATCATCACGACGGAGAGCAAATTCTACTGTAGCTTTCAAAAAGCCTAATTTATCGCCTACATCATAGCGTTTGCCAGTGAAATTATAAGCATAAACATTTTCACGTTTTGCCATAACTTTGAGTGCATCTGTTAACTGTATTTCTCCACCTTTACCTGGCTTAGTATTTTGTAATACTTCAAATACATCTGGAGTGATGATATATCTACCAAGCACTGCCATTTGACTTGGAGCTTCTTCAATACTTGGTTTTTCAATCATATCGTTTACTTTCATCAATTGTTCATTGATAGTTGGCACGCCTGCTACAATACCATAAGAAGAAACTTTTTCTTTTGGCACTTGTTGACAACCTAAAATAGTAGCACCTGTTTGTGTGTACATATCCATCAATTGTTTTAAAGCTGGCATTTCAGGATTATAAACTATATCGTCACCTAATAATACAGCAAATGGTTCATTATCAATGAATGCTCTAGCACATAAAATGGCATCACCTAAACCGCGCATATGTTTTTGGCGAATGTAATGCACATTGATTTCTGATGTTTCCTGTACCATTTCCAATAATTTAGTTTTACCTTTAGCTTTTAATTCAGCTTCTAAAATTGGCGCGCTATCAAAATGGTCTTCAATTGCACGTTTAGCATGACCACTGATGATCAAAATATCTTCAATACCGCTAGCAATAGCTTCTTCCACTATGTACTGAATTGTAGGTTTATCTACTATTGGTAACATTTCTTTAGGTGTTGCTTTTGTCGCTGGCAAAAAACGAGTACCAAAACCAGCAGCAGGTATAACAGCTTTGCGAATACGTTTCATAACAATCTACTCCCTATAATCTACTCAAATAAATAAAATACTTTAAATTGTGACAATTTTATACAATCAAATTTTATTATAGCATAAAAAAAGATTTTCTTCATAAAATTATTTATTCTATCTATCATGAAGAAAATCTTCTTTAATTAATATATCTATCTACATATCTAATTTAGTTTTTAACTCTTCTACTTCATCTATACTTAAATTAGTATATTTAGAAATAATCTTTATACCTACTTTATCTTTTAGCATATTTTTTGCAGTTTGTATAGCTTGCTGATATAAACCTTGTTGTAATCCTTCTGAATACACTCATATATGAATAATAATCTCTTATCGCTTTTTCTCTTTGTTCATACGCTCTACGTTCTATTTTATTCTGTAAAAATGTATCTTCAAATTCTACTGCTTCTTTAATTGCTGGAGTTGTCATCGCTATTTCCTCCAATTCTTCTTTACTATATTTTCCTGAAAAATAAGCAATCCATGCTTCAGATGCTCTTATTTTTCTCATATCCTTTAAAGTAAATTTGGGCAATTCTAGAAAATGTATCTCTATATGATCTGTGAGCTTATTATGAGATTTCACATTTAATAGATTATAGATATTATGCCAATCTTGCTCATCTTCCAAATAATCAAATGCTAATAGATTTATAGCTATAGCCTTTTTTAACTTCTTATATTCTGCACCTTTTTCTAGTTGCTCTGAATACATTTTTGACCAATAGTATAATGAACGCTCAGCCATCAATTTAAACGGACAAACTTGTACCTCGATATCTACTTGTGTGCCATCATTCAAATCCGCTCTAATATCTAATTTAGATAATTTACCATCTAATGTTAATGGTTCATTATCTTTATCTAAAAAACTTATATCTGTAAAACAATTTTCATCATCTGTATTTAAAATTCCATTTAAAAAGCTAAGTGTTAAATTCTTTCTTTTTTTATCCCCCAAAAGCTTTTTAAAATATAAATCATTTAATCTATTAAACTTTTCCATAATATCATTCCTTAAGATTTATTACTAATTATATAATATTATATCTCTTATAATTCAAACCAGCCACTATTTTCTTTATCATTTTCTATTAAATTGCTAAGTTCTAATACAAAAGTACCATCATTCATTATAATTTTCTATAGCTTCTTTTAGGGAATTGGCTTCTAATTTAAATAATTTTGATGTAATTTTCTCAATAATCATAGTATATTTTTTCATTTTACATTATTTTTTCCATGCAATTGTTTTTGCTTTTCTACAAAATGTTACAATTACACAAGCTCAAAGTAAACAAATAACGTTAATGATAATAATGTTTAAAGCAATATATATATCAACAAAATAATCCCAATGATGAGCAAGCTATTCAAAATAGAATAAGAAAAAATACCAAAGATAGTAAAAACCTTTATTTTAAACAATGCTAATATAAATAGCAGTAAACAAAATAATAAAGCTGATACAAATAATAATAAATAATTTATTTTTTTTATTAATTATGTTACACTGAATATATAATATAGTTTAATAAGGACATGAGTATTATGGATATATTGTTTGATATATTTTCAACAGTTGGATATATATTTTTAGGAATTATTGGGTTAATTTTACTTTATTTTTCACTTAAATATATAGTTTTTATAACAATAGATTTATTTTGTATAATAGTATCCTTCCCATTTTATTTATTAATGCATCCTATACGATTAATTACTAATCCTATAAAATTTTTTAAATACTTATTAGGTCGAGGACCAATGTTAGGTGAAAAATTTTGGGATGAAGAACTTAAAGAAAGCACTCAAAAATATAGAGAAAGAGATGCTGAAAACTGGAGTAAACTTACCCCAAAAGAAAAAGCTGAAGCTAAAGCTTTTGCTAAAGCTATGATAGAATGGGATGAAGAAGTAGAAAAAGAAAATCGTGCTTATGAACTTGCATATGGTAAAGATATTTGGGGAAATAAAGTAAAATAATGAAGATATTTAGATAATAAAATAGAAGAAGATAAAATAAATAGATTTTTACACTACTAATTAAATAAATGTAATTAATATAAAAAAGAAGTCAAATTTTGATATGTACTCCAAAAGCTGAACACAAAAACAACTTTTGAAGATGTAATTCATTTATATCATGACTTCTTTTTGTTTATTTAAAATATAATTTATCAAGGATGTGTTTTATTTGAAAGTATTGTTATTTTTTATAACACCTTTTTTTATTAATGAATTATTTTCCTATAATATAACATATAATAAAATGCTTACATATCTTTATTCTTTTAATATACTTGAGAATCATCATCCTGATTTATTAAAGTATGTTTTCTTATTAATCGCTACTTTTATTAGCTATAGTATTATAAAATATGTTTTGAGATTAATTCTCTATATAAAAGAATGTATCTACGAATTATACTTAGATAAAAAAATGTATCGTACTAATAAGAAAAAAGGCTTCTTATTTGAATGTGCTGTTGGTATGATGTATGAAAAATTAGGTTATACAGTGATATATAATGGTGTGTTAAAGAATAAAGCTGATATGGGTATTGACCTTATTTGTTTTAATAAAAATAAACATGAAATACTATTTATTCAATGTAAAAATTATGAAAAAGCAACTATTCATTCTAATATTGTAAATCAATTTTATGGAAGCAGTTTATCATTTTTCTTAAGATATATGAATTATAAAGCAACGACTATTGAAGATAAACACAAATCTTTTATAAATGCCATGTTTAATAATACTATAAAAATAAAACCTATATTAGTTTGTTCAAAAAAAATTGCTTCAGATGCTTATGCTACAGCAAAAAATTTAGGCATAAATTTACTTGTAGAGAACTCTGACATTCAAGAATTATATCAATATCATCGTACACATAAATTTGCTAAACTAGTTAAAAGAAATAATGATAATATAATTAAAGATAATCTTTATTTTTCTTATAATAAAGATTATTTCAGAAGCTTGTCTAATATAGATAAAAATTTAGATTTTATAATGAAAGTATCAAATAAATATTTTATTCAAGATTATTTTGAACTGGAAAATTTTTTAAATTCTACTTTTATAAAATATATTTCTGTTTCATATTATAAATATTGGATTTATAGATGGTTAAAAATAAATTTTACTATAGAAGATTAAAATTTATGTAAATCTTCGCCTTTATAAGCCCTTTATTTTTTCTTTTAGATATAAATGTATTATTATTAATAAAAAGCCCTTTAGAATTCATTTCTGAAGGGCTTTTTTTATAACAATGTTATAAATTTAGTTTTACTTTTATTTTCTCAATATCTTTAATAGATAATTTCGTTATTTGGGAAATAATATTAATATTAATACCTTCTTTTAATCCATTAATAACAACTTTTTCAATACCTTCTTTTATACCTTCTTCAATACCTTCTTCTTTATATGAATTCATATATGAATAATAATCTCTTATTGCTTTTTCTCTTTGTTCGTATGCTCTACGTTCTATTTTATCTTGTAAAAATGTATCTTCAAATTCTACTGCTTCTTTAATTGCTGGAGTTTTCATCGCTATTTCCTCCAATTCTTTTTTACTATATTTTCCTGAAAAATAAGCAATCCATGCTTCAGATGCTCTTATTTTTCTCATATCCTTTAAAGTAAATTTGGGCAATTCTAGAAAATGTATCTCTATATGGTCTGTAAGTTTTTTATGAGATTTCACATTTAATAGATTATAGATATTATGCCAATCCTGCTCATCTTCCAAATAATCAAATGCCAATAGATTTATGGCTATAGCCTTCTTTAACTTTTTATATTCAGCACCTTTTTCTAATTGCTCTGAATACATTTTTGACCAATAATATAATGAACGCTCAGCCATTAATTTAAAAGGACAAACTTGTACCTCAATATCTACTTGTGTACCATCATTTAAATCTGCTCTAATATCCAATTTAGATAACTTACCCTCTAAGGATAATGGCTCATTATCCTTATCTAAAAAAGTTATATCTGTAAAACAGTTTTCATCATTTTTATTTAAAATTCCATTTAAAAAACTAAGTGTTAAATTCTTTCTTTTTTTATCTCCTAAAAGCTTTTTGAAGTATAAGTCATTCAATCTATTAAAATTTTCCATGATAATATTCCTTCATTATCAATCATCTATATTATAACACGGAAAAATATCGGAAAAAAATAAAACTGCATTTTTAAAAGTCAAATATAAAACAACTTTTAAAAATGCAGTTTATTATATTTATGATGAAGAAAACTTATATTTTTATTAATGATTGACCTGTTTAGCTAAAGTTTCATTCATATGTCTTATACCTTCTTCTAAATTAGCCAAATGTTTATCCATGCGAAATAACAAAAAACTTGCTACTACCATAGGAAAACCATAATTCGCTATATACGTAAAAATATATTCCATATTATCACCTTAATTCTTTATTTCTCTAGAGATTTATTAATAAAAGCTAATGCTTTACGATAATTTTTACTTACAGCTTGTACAGATATATGCAATAGTTTTGCTACTTGTTTATATTTTAATCCTTTAAATACTACCAAAATAAAGACTTCATACTGTTTAGGTGGCAATTGATGCATAAGTTTTATTATATCTAATCTAGAAGAAATACTATCAGCTAAATCCTCATCTACTGCTAATAAATCCCCAAATTCTTTTATTTCATCTTCATCATCTGTATTCATTTGAGCAGATAATGACACTTCATTTTGCCAAATACGCAAATATCTACGAAATAAAGTATGCACACCTTGATATACTTTTACTTTAGCATAACCGGCAAACGGCACACCTAAAGACTCATTAAAATCTTTAATTGCCTGATAAAAACTAATCACGGCTTCTTCATATGCCTCTTCTTGAATAGATATTAAATGATGTTGTCTAGAAGCACTATTTAATAAATTCTTATACTTATTTAATAATAACTGTATAGCATAATTATCTCCAGCTTTAGCTTTTATTAATAGTCTTTCCATCTAATCGTCTTCTTTCTATCATCAAGAGAATAATTAAAAAAAAAAAGGGGTGACACGCACTCCCTTTTCCTTATTCCGCAGCGATTTCTGCTGTGTCCTGACGATTTACACTACCTAAATTATATTTTTGTAAGCCCGCTATTTTTTGACCGATATCTAAAATATCATCTTCTGATAAAGAAGGATTGATATAACCGAAACTACGACTGCTATAACTAGCTTTACCTGTAGAAGTAGTACCTGTTTCTACTTTAATGATGATTTCACATTCTGCATTTTTCTTAACTGCCATAATACATTCCTCCTAATAAACTATAAAATAAAATTATAAATTAAACTTAAGCTAAAACATCTTGTGTAGTAGTTGTGATATATGCTTCTTTAATCGCTGTTGCTTTATGATTATCTTTGATAATAGCCTGTGTATCAATCATTTTCTGCATGACTACATCGACTTCACTCTTTGTCAATTCATCTTTAGGGTCTGCTAAATTATATTTAAAATCGTCTCCATTATCTAAAGTAAATACCATTGTTAATTTGCGTGTATCTGCCATTAAAAATCACTCCTTAATTTTAAAATTTAAAAATACATCATAGCTTTGATTGATAACATCTTTTGCCGCCGTTTCTTATTCATCTTATCAACTCCTTACACTTATTTACTTGCAACTTAGATGGCAAAAATCAACCCCTAAATAAAAAATTTTTTCTTAGCAAATAAAAAAAGACAAACTATTATCCAAAATTACATAATAGTTTGCCTTTCGCTATATGTGCAGTTATGAATTTAAACTTTATATATTTTCTGCGAAGTATTTTCTAAACTTATATTTTTAATGTCAAATAAATTCGAGGCGTAAAATTTATCCATTCTCATACCAAAACCAATACAAATTTTAAAAATAGTATCTTCTGTAGGATTACGACTTTTTTCACTTAATAAGCTAGCCACAGTTGAAGGTGGCATTCCTGCTTTATTTGCCAAGCCATTTATGCTCAAATTATAAGCCTTACATAATTCCAAAATCCTATAATCTACTGCCTTTATAAGTAGCATTATAATCATCTCGCTTTTTTTAGATTAACTATATTATACTCTTATAAAAATAAAATGTATTCGACATGTCGTAAATTTTTATAAAAATAACAAAAAATTTTCCCCAATTTGCTTAAAAGGTTTAATTTCTTCCTTTAAACTGCAAGTAAATCATTAAAGGAGTGATTACTTATGCAAAATTTTCAAGTAGTAGATATCTCAGCTTGGCAAGAAAAACTCAATTGGCAAAAATTAAAAGCAAATAATATTCAAGGCGTTATCATCAAAATAGGTGAGTATACTCATCTAGATGAAATGTTTATCTCACATGTAAATAATGCTGTAACTTATAATCTGCCCTATGGCATATATTATTATGCTCATGCTTCAACAATTGATGAAGCTATAGCAGAAGCTAATTGGGTAGATAAACAAATCAAAACATATCTCAATGGACAAAATCCGCCACTTGGCATCTGGTATGATGCAGAAGATAAATCTATGCTCAAAAACAATATCAATGTAGCTTATATGATTGGTAATTTCATCAATCGACTAAATGAACTAGATTATAATTATGTAGGTCTATATAGTTCCTATAATTGGCTTACCAATATCATCGACTTAAATCTACTAGCAGATTATATTCCCATCTGGTCTGCTCAATATTACCATGAGAACAGCTTTAAACTTGAATATCCTGATCGTATCTGCAAGATATGGCAATATACAGATCATGAGAAAATAAATGATATGATACTTGATTGCAATATCTATTATGAATAATACAAAACCCCAAAGATAATATTTTCTTTGGGGTTTATTTATATCTATCTATTTAACTCTTGTAAATATCTTGATAAAGCATCTTGCCATATTGGCAATCTCTTAAATCCTGCTTTATCTAAACATTTTTTACTCATTCTTGAATTATGTGGTCGTGTAGCCTTTGTTGGAAATGCTGTTGATGGCACTGGTTCAACATTTATCGTTATACCTGCCTGTTTAAATATTTCACAAGCAAAATCATACCATGAACATATACCTTCATTTGTAGCATGGTAAACACCATATTTATCAGATAAAGCCATATCACAAAGTAACTTTGCTAAATCCACTGTATAAGTTGGCGAACCAATTTGGTCATTTACTACTGTCAATTTATCATGAGTTTTAGCTAAGTTAAGCATGGTTTTAATAAAGTTCTTACCATTACTGCCAAATACCCAAGAAATACGCACAATAAAATATTTATCTAAAATCTCTTGTACAGCTAATTCTCCATCAAGTTTAGATTTACCATAAACATTTTGTGGTGCTTTATCATCATTTACTTCATAAAAATCTTCACCACTACCTGCAAATACATAATCTGTACTGATATAAATCATCTTAGCATCAATTTCTTTACATACTTTTGCTAATTCTTTAGTTGCTAAATGATTTATTTGATCACAAAGTTCTACTTCATCTTCTGCCTTATCTACTGCTGTATAAGCTGCACAATGAATTACTACATCTGGTTTATATGCTTTAACAAAAGCTTGCATTTTTTCCATATCTGTCAAAGAAAACTCATTTCTTGTTGTACCAATACATTCTATATTTCTAGCTTTTAATTCACGTATTACATCAAAACCTAATTGACCTGTATAACCTGTAACTAAAACTTTCACTTAAAATCACTCCTTACAAAGAAAGAGAGCCTAAGCTCTCTTTTTATTTATCTATTTTTATACATCTTATCATAATAATCTTTGTATTCACCACTGATGATTTTTTCCCACCAAGATTTATGTGTTAAATACCAATCAATAGTTTTCTTAATACCATCATCAAATTTAGTAGCAGGAAGCCAACCAAGTTCATTATGAATTTTTGTAGGATCTATAGCATATCTACGGTCATGACCTGGTCTATCTGTTACAAATTCAATTAAATCTTCACTTTTACCAAGCTCTTTAATAATTGTTTTTACAACTTCTAAATTAGTGTGTTCATTATGACCACCAATATTATATACTTCGCCAATTTTTCCTTTACGAATGATTAAATCTATAGCAGAACAATGGTCTTCTACATAGAGCCAATCACGTACATTTTCGCCTTTACCATACACTGGTAATTTTTTATCATTTAAAGCATTTGCTATCATGAGTGGAATTAATTTTTCAGGGAAGTGATATGGTCCATAATTATTAGAACAGCGAGAAATAGTCACAGGTAATTTATAAGTGCGATAATATGCTTGTACTAATAAATCTGCTGAAGCTTTCGAAGCTGAATATGGACTAGAAGTATGAAGTGGTGTTGTTTCTGTAAAGAATAAATCTGGTCTATCTAGTGGTAAATCTCCATAAACTTCATCTGTAGATACTTGATGATAGCGAATATTACCATATTTACGACAAGCATCCATCAGTACACTTGTACCGATTACATTTGTCTGTAAAAAGATTTCTGGATTTTCAATAGATCTATCCACATGAGATTCTGCTGCAAAATTTACTACAACATCAGGCTTTTCACTTGCAAATAAATCATCAACAAAAGCTCTATCTGCAATATCTCCTTTAACAAATTTAAATTTAGGATTTTTCATTGCTACTTCTAATGTTTCTAAATTACCTGCATAAGTCAGTTTATCTAAACAAATTACTTCATCATTTGGATAATTATCTAATTCATAATATACAAAATTACTACCAATAAATCCTGCTCCACCAGTTACTAATATTTTCATTATTTATCTTCTCCATATCTAAAATCTGCTACACATTCTTTAAATGTTGGAAGTACTGTATCTTTTGCAGATAATATAACTTTATCTGTACCCCAATCTACTTTTAAATCTGGATCATTATAAATAATTCCACTTTCTAATTTTGGTGCATATAAATTATCTACTTTATAATGAACTTCTACATCATCTGTAAGTGTTACAAATCCATGTGCCATTCCTCTTGGCATAAAGATTTCTTTTTTATTATCTGCTGATAATTCTACAGAAATCCACTGACCATATGTAGGAGATCCTTTTCTGATATCTACTACTACATCAAGTAAAGTTCCTCGAAGTACACGTAAAAGTTTTGCTTGACTCATTGGATTTAATTGAAAATGAAGCCCGCGTAATACACCTTTTTGAGCTGAATATGAATGATTATCTTGAACAAAAGTAACATCTATTCCAGCGTCTTTAAATGCTTTTTCTGAATATGTTTCCATAAACCAACCACGGTTATCTCCATATACCTTTGGTTCTACAATGTATACACCATCTAATTTAGTTTTTACAAGTTCCATGATATACCTCCATCTGCTATGGCTAAAAGATATTGACCATATTCATTTTTTGCAAGTGGTTTTGCTAATTCTTTTAATTGCTCTTTATTTATATAACCTAAATTATATGCAATTTCTTCTGGACAAGCAATCTTAAGACCTTGTCTATCTTGTACTGTTTCTACAAAAGAAGCTGCTTGCAATAATGACTCATGAGTTCCTGTATCAAGCCATGCGTAGCCTCGCCCTAAGGTTTCTACATTTAAATTGCCTTTTTCTAAATAAATTTTATTTAAATCTGTAATTTCTAATTCTCCACGAGCTGATGGTTTTATAGATTTTGCATACTCCACTACATTTTTATCATAAAAATATAATCCAGTTACAGCAAAATTAGATTTTGGTTTTTCTGGTTTTTCCTCTAAACTAATTGCTTTTCGATTTTTATCAAATTCTACAATACCATAACGCTCTGGATCTTTTACATAATAAGCAAATATTGTAGCTCCATCATCTTTTTGAGTGGCATTTTTTACTAATTTGGATAAATCATGACCATAAAAAATATTATCTCCTAAAATAAGAGCACAGCCTTCACCATTAATAAATTCTTCACCAATAATAAAAGCTTGAGCTAATCCATCTGGACTAGGTTGTACTTTATAAGAAATATTTATACCCCATTGAGAACCATCACCTAATAAATTTTGAAAACTTTCACTATCTCTAGGTGTTGTAATCACTAATATGTCTTTTATACCTGCTAACATCAACGTAGATAAAGGATAATATATCATTGGTTTATCATAAATTGGCATTAATTGTTTACTTATTACTTTAGTAAGTGGATACAGTCTTGTTCCCGAACCACCTGCTAAAATTATTCCTTTTGTAATCACTATAAATATCACCTCTTAGAAAAAAACACTATCATATCTTAGAAAAATTTCTAATTATAAATTTCCATAATATAACTAAATTAATATATAATTTAGTTATATTATTTATTAAGATTTTTTCAAATAAAATCTTACGCAATATATCAATTACTACACAAATTATAAACACTATAATTACTTTTGTAATCATAAATATAATATAATTATCCATATTAATATAATTTATATTAGGATAAAAGTCACACCATAACCACTTTCTAATTAAAGGATTGTCATGTATTAAATAAACACCTAAAACTGTTCCCGATATTATATTTATAAAATTATTATAAAATGGTTTTAAATTTATAAAAAACATAAAAAATGTTATAGATAAAAATACGCTAATAAAATTAACCAATATCCATCCTTTTAAAAATATACTAATAAATAGTATCATTAATAACATTAAACTAATCATTCCCCAGGTTTTCGATAAACTAAATCTTTTTTGACTAAATGGGAATCGTCTTATATATCCTCCTACTATATACATAAAAATAAACTGTGATAAGGCATCATTCATAAAAGTTATTCCTTTTAATATTGAAGGAATAAAACTGTATAAAATAAATATCACTATTATTAAAGATAAATATTTTTTCTTATCTAATGAACATAAATACGGATTTAAATATGGTAAAAAACAACATAGAACTATATAACAACAAACAAACCAATTCACACTATATAATAAGGGGAATGCATATTTTATAAAATCTTTTATAGAGAATGTTATTAAGCCCATTCCGTAAAATATTATTGCTATTATCCAAGAATAAAAACATAATTCTATTATTAATAAGTATATTCTATACCAATTAATATTTTTCTTTATTGTAAAATATCCTGTAATTATAATAAATATACTATTACACATATATCCACCCCATCCTATCATTTGAGATAACATATATTGTGTAGAGTTCGTATCTAGCATAGTATACTTATTAATAATGCCATGTATATTAAAATGATGAAATATTATTAATATAATAGCTATAATACGTAATAATTCTATAGATGAATTTCTACAACTTTCATTTTTTCCACTTATATTATTCCTTTTATTTTAATAAGTATTTTATTTTTTATTATATTAATTTTTTCTCTTAATGTTTTCTTTCCGTATTTGTTTAATACATAAATAATTCCCTTTTCATTATAATCCTTCCAAAAAATCTTTCTTTTAATTGGCTTATTTAAAGGTTTTATTAAATGTGGTTGTAAGCATTTATATTTATCACTTAATACATAAGATATATCTGCCTTTATTTCTTCAAATATTTTAATTCCATCTTCCGTATGAAGTATAACTAAAGATGTTCCTTTTTTTGAATACATTTCTGGATGAGCATTCTCTATTCCCCAATAATCACCTATAGTAATATCACTAGTACTATCTATTGAACAATATGGACATTTATAACAAGATAACCTCATAATTATTCCATCATAAAATAACTTAGTATATTTTTTTATCAAAATCTCACTATTGTTAATTTTGACAAATGCAGTAGGATTTAACCAACCTTTTCGTTTATCTTTAAAATTAATATAACTAACTTTATTATTATATTTTTTTTCTAAAACTGAGATATATTTCTCCCAAATTAAACCACTAGCACTTCCATGACATATTATATCTACAAATATACATCTTGAAGATAAATTTATTCTATCTAAAAAACTTTTAAAACCTGCAATATGGCATCTCAAAGCAAAAATCATTATTTTTTTATTAATATTTGTTTTAAGATATTGAGTTATTTCTTTTAATATATTATTAGGATTACTTGAAATATATTTTGATCCACGAGCCATATTTAAATCTTCTAAATCAAAAAAAATTTTATATTCGACTTTATTATTATCATAATTATAAAAAGCACTAACTACTCCATATCCTTTACTGATAAAATTATTAGCTAATAAAGGAAATATAGCACCTGAAGAGCTATTATCTAGCTCTTTATCTAATTTATTTCTAGCCGCATATATTATAGCTTCTTTTAATATTTTTTTATTCACTTAATATGCCTCTACTTTTCTGATCATTTTTAAATACACAAACACTTATACATTGATAACATTTTATACATAACAATTTATTAATTTCAGGATATAAAAATCCCTCTTTATTTTCTTTCATAAATATAGCATTTTTAGGACAAATAGCCATACAAGCTGTACAGCCACAACATTCAGATAAAAATTTAAATAATATAGGATATTCTTTATTTTTATTTAACATTATGTTTTAACATTTACCTTTCTTAAGTTTATTTAATATAAAATTTTTAAAAAAACTCTTCTCTCTCTTATTTAATCCTATTATATATATTAAAATCATTGTTATAATCGTAGAACCTAATACATTATATATTAAGTCAAAAAAATTATTAGAATTTGAAAAAAATATTTTATCAATAAAATATACTAATAAAGTAATAACCATAATAGGAAATAATACATTTCTAGAAAATCTACTTATGGAAAAACTATATACTAACTTCAAATTTATTATTCGTAATGTCGAAACAATTATTGATACTAAAATACATATAATTAATGGATATATAGGATTTTTATCTATTTTTAATATTATATATGCCAAAGGCAAATTTAATATTAAATTTGCTAGCCCTGTCGAGAGCTGAAAATTACGAATTTTACCTGTAGCTTGAATTGTATTTCCTATTACATCTGTTATTTGAGTTAACAAAATATCAACTAATGTAAGAATAACAAAAATAATTGTATAGTCTGGTATATTAATTAACCATATCGATAAAATATATTTAATATTAAACATAAATGGCATAGCAATAAAAAATAACAAAAAATATGAAAATTTTGATGCTGAATCTATTAAATTTAATAACCCATTATGATCTCCTATTGTGTAAGATTTTATTATTTGAGGTGAAATTGCTTTCATAAAATTTTGTGCAAATAATAAAATTACATTACTTATTTGAAAAGCTATTCCTTTAGCAGCATTAATTGTTGGACCAAAAAATAAATTCATAATAATATTTATACCTTGATTTTTTAATAATACAGCTAATGCTCCTATAAGATTCCAATTAATAAAAGACAACATTTCCTTATAATTATCTTTTTCTCTACAAATTATTATTTTAAAGTTATTATAGCTTTTAATAACATAAATAATATAAAAAGTATTAACTAGTATACTCACTATAGTAAGTAATGTTGCATATATTATTAGTTTGTCATAATTAATAGTATATAAACCATATACTATTAATAATTTAAATATTCCTTCAAAAATAGATACTAAAGTATAAATTGATAAATTTTCATCTGCTACTAATAGTGCTATAAAAGGATATACTAAAATACTTACTATAAAAATTATTACTGATAATCTAAAAACTATAATTGCTGATGACATTCTCTCTAAAGGTATTACCATTTGATTTGATATAAACCAAATTCCGATTGTTTCAGCAATAAATATAGCTATTATTGAAATTACTATAGCTATAAACATATTTACAAAAAATAATTTATTTATTCTTTCCCAATCATTATTAACTAAGTTAGAGGCAAAATAACGTTGTGCAGCTACTGATAATGTCCCCGTAATAAAATTCAATAATCCTACAAAACCACTTATAACATTATAAATCCCATAGTCATTAACGCCTAATATATCTAAAACAACTCTTACTGTATATAAAGAAATTAATACTAAAAAAAACATACGGAAATATAAAGCTAATGTATTTTTTATTACTCGTTTTACATTGATTGCTCCATCCATTATAAATCTAATGACTCCCTTAGATAAAGTATAGATTTTGTCTTTAATTCTGATAATTTCATATTGATAATATTATAATCCCAAGAATATTCCACTTTATTAAAAAAAGATGTAGTATCTATTAAAACTTCTTTCAAATTTAATTCATTAATTAAGGACATTGCTTTATCTAGTATAAATTGAGTTGGATTAAATACTATTTTTTTATTAAAAATTAATCCAAATAATAATCCATGATACGTACATGTCATTATAATTTCTGCATATTTAAAATAACCTGCCCATTCAAATGGATTTAGCTCATCTTGATCTATTGTTTCATCACACCAATCATATATATCATTTAGACTATTAAGACATATAATTTTCAATCCATGTTCATCAGCATATTTTCTAGCTTCCTCTATTAATTTGTCAGTAAAAAAACTACCATATACTATTATATATTTATCATTTTTAAAATCATAAATTAATGTAGGATCTAATACAATTTCAGCTTTTTTATTAAGCACTTTTTCTACAATATCTTTTGAATTTTTATCTCTTACTGCTATTTTATATAAATTATTTATTCCCTGTTTTACATAATTAGGTATTTTATTATCTTTTTTAATTGTTCCAAAACTACTTGCATAAGAAATAATCTTAGTATTTTTAAATTTATTACCAAATAAAAACTCATCTTTTCCAAAAATATCTATCGAAAAATCCCATATAATATCACTTCCTAATACGATATTATCTAAACAAATATTAATTAATTCCTTTTCATTTTTAATTTTTATATGCGGAATCATATTATAATAATCTAAAAATTTTCGTCTATTATATATTTTTCTTATATTTATTACATTTTTTAAAGTTTTTTTATAAAAATGTGGATTTATACACCAATATTTCACAGAAAAATCTACTATACTATAATAATTAGCATAATGTTTTTGATTAAGATATCCTATTTGTTTAACCTCTATATTATTACTTAAAAGTTGTATTTTCTTCTGTAAAGCATATGCCTGCAAAAAAGTCCCATAATTAGGTACATTCCAAAAAGTATATATTCCTATCTTTTTCACATTAAATCTCCTACTCTAATTTATTCATATTTAATTTAAGTTTTATTAAATATTTATATATATGATAATCCACACTTGTACAATATTTCTCATGTTTATAAAAATATATCATATCATGCGGATTATTTTTAAAATATACATCACCTTTAGATTTTTTCTCATAATATTCTTTTAATGATTTAGTAAAATAATGATTTATTTGAATGGGAGGCTCTATTGATTTTGCTTTATGAATATCATATAATACAATTTCATCGAACATATTAACTGGTGGTAAAATTATTTTATAAATACTTCCCCAATGAATATGATGTAATATTTTATTATATTTACAATCAAATGGAAATATATATGATGTATTATAAAAACATTTTCCTACTGTATCATATTTAGGCCAACAAATATTAAAGTCTTCTATTAATAATTTATTCTCATTTCTCTTTATTAAACCTGATGAACAAAACATCTTCCAATAAATTAAAACTGATGGACGTTTCTTATCAAACTGCTTTAAAAAATCGTACACAGTTTCTGTCTTATTAGGAACAATAAACTCATCTAAATCAATAAAACCCAACCATTTAGTTTCTAAAGAAAATCTTTTTATACAATCATGATAAGCTTCTATCTGCCCTTGTTTTTTTGGCCATTCAATCAAAGTAACAATTCCTTCATTAATATATGAATTTAAAACTGATTTATAATCATCCTCAGAGAAATTGTTATACATATAAAAATGTTCTATTCCCACAATTTTATGAAACTCTATCCACTCTTTTATATACTTACTTTCATTTTTAAATATAGCACATATAGATACATTATATTTATTTTTCCTATTATCTTGCGGTCTTAAAAAGTACATTAATAATTTATAATAAAAACCTAATATTCTACTTAAAAATATTTTTAGTATATATTTTAAATTAACATCTTTAGCTCTATCAAATATAAAATATTTATCTTCTTTTATTTGCATACTTAAACCTCTTTAATATATTTATTGGCTTATATATCAATTTCTTTAATACTTTATATCCCACAAATAAATAAAGTTCCATCATTGAAAAAAATATACTTATATGACTATTAATATCATCAAATATATATGAAGACTTCTTTCTTCTAAGAATAAAATTTATATATAGTTCAGCTAAAAAATCTAATATATCCTTTTTCAAAGTAATAAATGTCATTTCTGATATAAAACCTTTTTGCATCAAATTAAATAATATCTTAGGATATTCTACAGCAAATGCATAAAATAAATTATATGTTCCTTTTTTCTCATGATTTTCAACATGTATTTCATTTAATAATTCTGTATTATCTATAATATATTTTTTATTATTTTTATTTAAAAATAATATATCTGTGTGAGGAAATAATTTATTATAATTTATTTTTCCTAATATCGATATATCTTTATTCCATATAGCTACTCCTGCTGACCATGAAGAATACCTTTTTAAGTGTAACATAAATTCATCAAAATTAGTAAAAACATTAATATTTTTATCACATTTCAATAAGACGCCATTTGAAAAATATACAACTGGCATTTCTTTCTGATATTGTTCAGCAAAATTAATAAAATATTTTACTGCTTCTGGCTTTAATTTCATACGATGATTAATAAATTTTATTAATTTTCCCCTTGCTAATTTAAATGCATCTATTTGATTCAAAAATCCACTTGATTCTGTTTCTTTATAAATTAAATTAGGATATATTTCCGTATATCTCTTTATAGTTGTTTTAAAATCTAAATTATTTCCATTATCAGTCACTATAACTTCATATTTATTTTTATCTATATTACTACAATAAATACTATCTATTACAGGCAATACCCATTCAGATATACCATTAGTAGGTATACATAATGATAAAATAATATTATCATTAAAATTTGTCATTTACCGCAAAACTCCTTTTTACCACTATTCCATTGTTCTACCATACAATTTATTCCTTCTCTTAACGAAGTTTTAGGATACCATTTTAAAATATTTATAGAATCTTTTATATCTAATATATTTATTGGCACATCCTGTTTTCTTGAAGCAATATATTTTCTTTTTATTTGATTACCTAATATTTTCTCTATCTCTCTAATAACATCATTAATAGATATTCCAATACCAGATCCTATATTAAAAACTTTTGTATCACCTTTATAATTCATCGCTTTTATAGCTGCATCAATTACATCATCAATAAAAATATAATCTCTTACAACATTCCCATCTCCCCATATTTCCAAAGTTTCATTTATATAATATTTGGCAATTATATTAGCAATCAATCCTTGTGAAGAAAATGGTTTTTGCCACTTTCCATAAGGATTCGCTATTCGTAAAATAGATATATCTATACCATACATTCGATGATAAAACTCTAAATACTTTTCTATCATTAGTTTTTGTATTCCATATGCAGAAATAGGATTTGTGTGATCTTTTATATTAATAGGTATATTATCTGGAATACCATATACTGTTCCTCCAGAAGAAAAAAATATTATTTTTTTTACATTTTCCCTAATACAAGCTTCTATAAGTCTTAATGTTGGATATACTGTATTTAATAAATCATTTATTGGATTATTAATACTAGGGTTTGATGTACTTATTAACTGATAAACACAATCTGCATTTTTAACAATATTATCAAAATTTTTTTCTTTAGAAAAATCTCCTTTTACAAATTGCATTTTATTTTTGAAAACATGTTCTTTGCTATGATTAAAAATATTATATCTTGTATATATTTTTAAATTATGTTCTTCTTTAGTTAATCGCTCACATAAATTTTTTCCTAAAAAACCAGTCCCACCAAATATAACAATATTCAAAATAAGAAACCTCCTTTCTAGTAAAATAATTTATTCCATTCTTCATCTTTATAGAATATTTCATTTAAATCTTTATTTAATAAATCTTTATTTTTTATAACAAAATTTTTATCTATTCTTCCATAATCAATATGCAATAATTTATCAATCTGTTCTTTTAAAAAACGATATTTTAATACTCTTGCTGGTATTCCTCCTACTATAGAATACGGCGGAACATCTTTTGTTACTATTGCTCCAGCGGCTATAACTGCTCCTTGTCCAATTTTTACTCCTGATAATATCATAGCACCATAACCAATCCATACATCATCTTCAACTATAATATTTCCTTTACTAATTGCTTCATATTTAACTTCTTTTAAGATTTTTACGTTAAATGGAAATGTGGATATTGTTTCTGTTCTATGATCTGCATCTAAAATAAATTTTACATTCTGAGCAATTGAGCATAAATTTCCTATTTTTAATTTAGACTTATTATTAAATGATATTACATTCAATTCTCCATATGAATATTTTCCTACAGTTACTAAACTGGTATCAAATATATTCATTGGTATAGTTTCATTGTTTTTATTATTATATCTCCATTTTTTACGAAATTTATTTAATTTTATTTGCTTAATAATATCTTTAATAATAGTATATCTTAATTGTGCTTTTAAATATTTAAACATAAATTTTCCTTCTATTAAAATTAACTTTTATTTACTTTTTCAATTGCTAATTTCAATTGTTCAAGATATTTATAACCATTAATCATATCTGGCTCAAGATATGCTCCCTCTGCCCATTCATTCCATGCAGTAACAAATAAATATTCTTGATTTTTATTTTTAGCTATTCTAGCTAATTGCTCTATATATTGCCCAAATTTTTCAGGAGTAGACCTTTGTACTACCCTTCCTTTATTTGCTCTTCTTGGTGTGTCATCAAAATCAACAAAACCACTTAAGAAAGTTTTTTCATCAGATTTTTTGGCATTAGTAATAATTTCTTGCCAACATTTATCATAATCATAAAACCTTATCGTCCCTGTTTTTGCCGCTATAATATCTTTTATTTTATCTTTTA
>OGEA01000638.1_pt1 | contig 21571 bp, 26 predicted proteins | sample 1570531 | NCBI WGS metagenome assembly OGEA01 (sample SAMEA2581973, study PRJEB24529) | metagenome | biome: Human gut stool | place: China | collected 2011 | reverse complement strand
TTTTTTGATGATAAAAAAGAGGTTTAAATTATGATTTCTAATTTTGAGCAATTTTTTTCTATATTTTCTTATATGGTTTGCGGTGGTGCTACTATTTCTTTTATTGATGTTGTTTATTCTCATTTTAAGGATTTAATTAAAAATAAAATTAGGGGATGTAAAAAATGAATTTAACAAAAATGATTTTTGATAATGCAAAGCATTATTTTTCAGACGTTCTTGAAAAATTTAATCTTTCTGACTTTCGAATTTTTAAACAAGAATGTGAAAATGTAATTGGTGTTTTTTTTCTTGGTAATGATGTTGATATTTCTTGTACATACAGTAATATCCACGGTATAGTGGATGATACTTCTTTGCTTATTGCAGTTCGTTATTTGGATAATGGATTTGAAAAATTTGTCGGTATAACTTTACACCAAATTGATTTAGTTTAGTCAATTGTTCATTGGGTAAGCGGTTTAAGCGACTTAAAAAAGACACAAATAAGAGTGATTCTACCTGTACGCTTGAAAGGAGTATGTAACACTGTTTTAAGTTACTTAATGTCAAGTCTTTCCGCGTGTCCCTAAAAATTAAATAAATTAAACTCGGTTTAGTACACATCAAAAAGTTGTTAGTACCTCTGCACTGTTAAAAACTTTCCGAGTACCCCTATAAAAAATCTATTCAAAAAAATTCAATCAAGGAGGTAAAAATGAAAGTAAAAATTATAGGCAAGCGTTCTGGTAACTTCACCGACCGTACAACAGGTGAGATGGTTAGCTTTGGTAAAATGTCAGTAGTTACTCCTTTTCCGATTGACCAAAAGGGTTGTGAAGGTGATCAGGCACTTGAAGTATCAGTAAAGCCGGAGGTTCTCGCTAATGTACCTGTTCCCAGCGAGGCTAACCTTGACTTTAATTCTAAAGGCAATTTAATTGCTATTGAATTACTTTAAGGAGGTTTAAAAAATGCAGTATGTTTTTTCATTGCTGATTTTGGTGTTTGCTTTCTTCGGCTTTATTCACTTTGTTAAGAGTTGTGTAAACAATTTCAAAGAGTACATCGAAAAATTGAGGTGCAAAAAATATGGAATTATCGACGCAACCGACAACGCAGGCGATTCAGAAAATAGCGACACTTGATGAATTACTTAGTCAATCGCAACTGACGAACAGTATTTTACTTTTTGTGCTTGCTGTTGCCGTTGGTGTGTTTGTATGTTTGCTCTTGTACAAAGCTTTAACATTTTATGATATTTTCTGAGAAAGGGGGTAATATATTGGATTTTGCTATTACAGCTGAATTAATTAAACCTATTCAGACTGCTATCGACTCCGGTCTTAGTACTCTTGTACCTGTTGGTATCGGTATTATGGCTGTGTTTGTGGGTATCTCTCTTATTCCGAGAATTATTTACAAGTTCCTTTAATTCTCTGTGTGAGCCGTTCCCCTCGTGGCACTACCACGGGGGGCTATTTTTTTAGGAGGTGATTTTTATTAAGTTTAAAAAATACATTGTAGTTGCTCTTGCTGTTATTAGCGTTCTTATTGTTTCTATTCTCCCTTGTTCTGCTGTCTCTGTTCCTAATTATGATATTACTGATGACAATTTTAATTATTATATTATTTTTAAAACTGAAGATGGATTTGAATCTGTTTTTTTATCTACTGATGAATTAGTTGTTTCAGTTGATTCTAAAATTTACAGTCTTAAATCTACTAACGGTTCTGCAAAACTAATTAATATTAGCAATAATACTGCTGCATTATTTTCTACGCCCGGTATATTAGGTTCTTTTTCTCCCAAATATATGATTGCAACTAATTATGATGTTAAATATGAAAATTCTGATGAAGTTTTTTTTCAGCAATCTCCTCTTCTGTGCAGGCTACTGAACCCAGTACAGGAGCAAGTGGGGGAGAAAGTGGCGGCGGATTTGGGTACTTTGATGGTTTGTGGAATTGGCTGTCTAGCATCGTTAGTTGGTTGCAGTCTTGTGCCGAAAGTATTACACAAACTCCGAGATTGATTTGGCAAAATGTAAGTAGTTTACCTCAACTTATTTGGAATTTCATTAAAGATATTCCTCAAATGGTATGGAATTTCTTTGAGGGTGCTTTTAGTTCCATAGGTAGTGTTGTTTCTAACATTTGGGATTCGGTCAAAGGTATTCCCGGGAGCATTCTCGACGGTTTAAAATGGCTTTTTGTTCCAAGTGAAGATAAAATTAATAAAAGTATTCAAACTTTGTCAAATACTTTTAAGTCTACATTTGGTGTTGATAGCTACGATATTTCTAATATTTTTGGTACTGAAACTGAAATTGCTGACCAACAAGCTACAATTTCCGTTGGTGGTTATGAATTTACTTTGACTGTTTTTAATGTTAAATATCTTGTTCGTGCAATTTCTACTTTTAGACCTGTTATTAGAGGATTTATTATCTTTCTTTTAATTCTTTATAATATTAATCAGTTTCTTGCACTTATTCGTCAAGCCCCTATCGGCTTTGGTACTCATTTACAAAATCAACCTATGAATTGTAATGTTGATTATCAACCTATGCTTAATCCTCCTGATTATCCACGACTGAAAGGGTGATTTTTATTATTATTGAAACTTTAGTTAGTTTTGCTGTAAATATTTTTTCTGGTATTATATCCGGTTTAAATTTTTTCTCTATTCCGTCTGATTTGGTTAATACTCTTGCTACTATTTGCGTGTATGGTAATTGGATTGTCGGTGCTGATGTTCTTTTGCTTTTCTCTGGATGTATAGCTAGTTGGTTTTCGCTTAAGCTGTCGCTTGGTCTTGTATTGTTTTTCTGGGAGGAGTTGCCTCTTACATAATGTGGATATATTTAATAATTGGAATTTTTGTTTGTATTTTCAGGCGGTTTATTTTTTCATTGCCTCAGCTGCTCCGGTATAAACTTAAAGACTTAAAGAACTTTAATAAGGACTATTTCAAGCTTTACGGCTTGCGTGTTTATACAGGTAGACAGGGAGCAGGGAAGACGATCGGTCTTGTATATGACCTTGAACGATACCGCAAGCGTTATCCAAAAGCTAAGATATATACAAATTTTGGCTATAAGTACGAAACCGCACCGCTTAATAGTTTGAATGACCTTTTAGATCCGGCTTTTAAAAACGGTACTGACGGTGTTATTTTTGCAATCGATGAAATTCAAAATGAATTTAGTTGTGCGAATAGTAAAGATTTTCCTGAAACGCTTTTAAGCCAAGTTACGCAGCAGCGTAAGCAGCGTGTTTGTATTTTAGCTACCTCACAGGTTTTTACAAGAGTAGCAAAGCCATTGCGTGAGCAGTGTTTTATAGTAGTTGTATGTCAAACGCTATTTAGCAGATATACAAGGCTTAAATATTATGATGCAGATGCTTACATTGAGTATGCAGACAATCCCAGCAGGGACAAGCGGAGAAAACTTCGCAAAAAAGACTATCAGTCTTTTGTACAAACTGATAGTTTAAGAGATTTATATAACAGTTACTTGCTTATTGAGCGTTTAAGCCGTGTTGGCTTTGCTCCTAAGCAACAAGTAATTAATACGACAAATATCGTTGTGTCAAACGCAAAGGGAAAACGCTGAGCGTTTTCCCTGCGGTGACACTGATATTTTGTATAATTAATGGGGTGTTAAAAATGGAAAATAATGTTTTTTTCGATTATTTCGCTTTTTCAAGTAAGATTGATAGTCCTTATTCTTTAATACAACTTTTGAATTTAAATGAAGAAAATTGGCTTAATAGTAAAGGATTTCACGGTTACCGTCAACAACTTTATTGCGGAGGTATTCATATTCATTTTGACGGTCAAGATAATATGGGTGTATGTCTTGAGATGTCGGGCTCCGGCTGTAGAATGTTTGAGGATAACGGCGGTAATTTTATTGATTTAATTCGTTATTGTTTAGATAATAAGGATGAAATTAATATTACTCGTATAGATGTTAGTTATGATGATTTTACAGGCTGTTTAGATTTGTATCAGATTGAATCTGACATAGTAGCAGGTAATTACCGTTCTCGTTTTCGTGCTTTTCCTATCGAGCGTATACATTCTAAATCTATAGATAAGCGTACATTTACTATTTATTGCGGTTCTAAACAATCTGAAATAATGTTCCGTATTTATGATAAGAAAGCAGAACAGAAAGCAGATTGCGCACATTGGGTTAGATTTGAAATTCAGCTTAGACGAGAGCGTGCGGAAGTTTTTGCAGGTTTGTGCATTGAAAATTCTATTAATTCGCTTTTTCGTGGTGTTATTGTCAATTATCTTACTATTGTAGAGAATAATGAATCTGACAGTAATATTAGTCGTGCTGTCATTAAGCCTTATTGGCTCAAGTTTCTTGATGATGTATCAGCTGTTAAATTAACTAAGCAAGCTGATGATTATACTACATCTAATTTACAGCGCTTTGTAGAAAGACAATTACCAAGTGCTCTCGTTGCTTATATAGCGCTTTTTGGTTTTGATGAATTTCTTGAACTTCTTAACCGCCGCAGTCGTGTTAAACTTAATGTAAGACATCAAAGTTTACTTGATAAAGCTAAGCTTGATGTAATCGGTAATTTTGATTCGCTGGTGGTTCTATGACTGAACAGGAATATAAAATCATAGCAATGTGGGAATACATATTTTATGAACAGCAACGGGCTGAAAATGACTACTTGCAGTACAAAGATTTTTTTCGTATATATGAATACGATACTATAGATTTACTTGAATTTATATTAGCAAAAAACCGCCTTGATGTGACGAACAAGATTTTAGATGATTTATCAAAAATTCTTTCTAATCACGACAAAAGCGGTTTAAAGTAGTTATTATGCTGAAATCTATTAACGCAGCGTTAAAGTTTCTTTGTGCAGTCTGTCCCGAATTATACAAAATATGCCTTTTGTATAATTAACTATATTTTTATACAAGGGTAGAAAACCTGTAATTCGATTACAGATTGCAGGTCTTCTACCCACTTTACTTACACATTATTATATCATATGACATATAAAAAGCAAAGCGTTTTCTCAATTGCATTTTACATATCTTCTGAGTTGTAAATAGATGTGACCATCTGTACTTTTCTCCCGGTACCGTCAGTTCCGGATATCTGCGAATTTCCTTCTTCTTACACTTGACAAACTATATCCGTATTTTCTACTTCTCTTTTTTTATTGGTTCACATCATTTTAACACACACAATAAAAGCGGTATTTGCAAAAATATAATAATTGACTTTTACTGCAAAAAAGACTATAATTTACTGGTATGCTTTTGTCTTTACAATATTGCTACAGTAAATTGTAGGGGCGGACAGTGTTCGCTTGGTCAAACCTTTTGCCAATTGTCACTCTCCGTCCTTTAGTTATGCAATAAATACAGCATATTAGATTTTTTATGAACAGGGGTGCGTGAATGGAGCAGTCAGAAAAAAATACCATTATATCTTTAAGGGATATATTTGTCCGATTTGACGGAGAGGTAATATTAAACCATATAAATCTTGACTTTAAAGACAAGGAATTTATTACTATTCTCGGGCCGAGCGGCTGCGGAAAAACCACTACCCTAAGAATTATCGGCGGTTTTGTCGAACCAGAAAGCGGAGATGTTCTCTTTGACGGTAAAAGAATCAACGGCACACCGCCAAACAAAAGAAATGTTAATACGGTCTTTCAAAAATATTCGCTTTTCCCACATCTTAATGTGTTTGACAATGTCGCTTTCGGTTTAAAACTGAAAAAACTACCGAAAAGCGAAATTAAAGAGCGTGTTTCAAAAATGCTTGCGGTTGTTGACCTTAAAGGATATGAAAAGCGAGCTATCACAAAACTTTCGGGCGGTCAGCAGCAGCGTGTTGCCATTGCAAGGGCTTTGGTGTGTGACCCGGAAGTTATTTTGCTTGACGAACCGCTCGGTGCGCTTGACCTTAAGCTAAGAAAGAGTATGCAGATTGAATTAAAAGAAATTCAGCAAAACTCTCAAAAAACTTTTATATATGTAACACACGATCAGGAAGAAGCTCTTACAATGAGCGATACCGTTATTGTAATGAACAACGGTGTTGTTGAGCAGGTTGGCTCACCTGAAGATATTTACAACGAACCTGTAAATGCGTTTGTTGCGGATTTTATCGGCGAGGCAAATATTCTTAACGGCACAATGCTCGGCGACTGCCGTGTAGAAATTCTCGGCAAACAACTTGAATGTGTTGACAAGGGCTTTGGCGAAAACACACCTGTCGATGTTGTAATCCGTCCCGAGGATATTGAAATTACAACTCCCGAAAAAGGTCAGCTTGCAGGCACTGTAGTAAAATCGACATTTAAGGGCGTTCACTACGAAATGAGCGTAATGTGCGGCAAGTGCGAAATCCTTATACATTCCACTTCTTCCGCAGAAATCGGCAGTCAGATCGGTATGCAGGTAATTCCGTTTAATATTCAGATTATGAATAAACTCCTGCCGTTCTATAATAATGAAATCGAAGTAACGGTTTCTTCCGCAAACGAAGACGAAAATACATTCAGCTTTGAGTTTGAAGACGAAACCATTGAAGTGCCAAATCATTATTTTAAGGAAGGCACAAAGTTAAAAATCATTCTTCCGCCGGACGCGCTTTCACTTGCGGGTGACGGAAACGGTGACCTTACGGATTTATATATTGAATCTGTTATTTATAAGGGTGAACATAATGAGATTATCCTTGAGTCGGACACACGAAAATGGCTTATGCTAAGCGACACTGACGAACAGGTTGCAACCTATGTTCCGCTTTCATTTGATTTTGATAAAGCGAAATTTGAAGTTTTATTCGATAAGGAGGGCTAAAGATGAAATCACGCAAGCCCTCTATTCCCTATATAATTTGGATGGCGGTATTTACAATGATACCGATGATAATGGTCGGTATTACAGCTTTTACAGGCAAGAACGGCGGATTTTCATTGGAGGCTTTTGAAAAGGCTTTCTTTTATAAAGAAGTATTTTTAAGGTCGCTTTGGATTGCATTAATATCAACCGCAATCTGTTTGCTTATTGCTTATCCGCTTGCTTATATGCTTACAAAAATGAAACCGTCAACGCAGAATTTTGTAAATATGCTTTTGATGATTCCTATGTGGATGAACTTTTTGCTTAGAATATACGCATGGGTTACGATTTTACAGTCAAACGGTCCGCTCGATACAATTTTATCATTCTTCGGCATACACGGAACATACCTCGGAAATTCCGGTGCGGTTATACTTGGTATGGTTTATGAATATCTGCCGTTTATGATTCTTCCGATTTACACTGTTATGAGTAAAATTGACAAGGGTCTTATTGAGGCGGCTCAAGACCTCGGTTCAAACGGATTTCATGTATTCAGCAAAGTTGTGCTTCCGCTTAGTATCCCCGGTGTTATTTCGGGTATAACACTTGTTTTTGTTCCGTCGGCAAGTACATTCCTTGTAGCGCAGTACCTCGGCGGCACAAACGATATTATGATCGGTGACATTATAGACAAGGTGTTCTGGACAGACCAAAGTACGGGTTCGGCGATTTCGCTGATACTGATGGTATTCATCCTTGTATTCCTTGTGCTTATGAATTTCTTTGGAGATGAGGAGGCGATTGCATAATGAAAAACAAGCATATTGCCTCAAAGATATATACAACGCTTGTGATGTTGTTTTTATATCTTCCGATTTTTGTACTCATTATATTTTCGTTCAACGAGGGTAAAACTACTGTATGGAAAGGCTTTTCGTTCAAATGGTATGAAGAACTTTTCAGAGATGATAAAATTATAAATGCTCTCGGCAATTCGCTTATAATTGCCGTACTCGCATCAATTTTCGCAACCATACTCGGCACTGCCGCAGCTATAGGAATAAGCAATTTCAAAGGTAAAAAAAGACTGCTTATACAAAGTGCGTCTAACATTCCGATTATCAGTCCTGACATTGTAATGGGCGTATCGCTTATGCTTTTATTTACATTTTTAGGTGTTTTATTTAACTTTGAAATGGGTTTTGTTACCGTGCTTATTGCTCATATATGTTTTTGCGTTCCTTTTGTAGTGCTTAATGTTATGCCGAGAATACACAAGATGGACCAAAGTATTTATGATGCGGCTCTTGACCTTGGCTGTAATCAATGGCAGGCTTTTTACAAGGTGGTAATTCACGAGCTGATGCCGGGTATTTTCTCCGGACTTTTAATGAGCTTTACTTACTCTCTTGACGATTTTATAATCACATATTTTACAAGAGGTGCAAAGTTTCAAAACTTATCAATTGAGATTTACTCAATGACACACAGAAGAATATCGCCGAAAATCAATGCGCTTTCCGCACTTTTGTTTTTAGCGGTACTTATCGTTATGATACTTATAAATATTCGTGACAAACACGAGGAAAAGGTGAAAAAATAAACTGAATAAGGGAGATTGAAAAATGAAAAAATTTGGCTGTGTTGTTCTTTCTTTACTCATCGGTACAGCGGCTTTCAGTGCAATGGCAGGCTGCGGCAAAAGCTATGACGGCGAAGTCAATGTTTATAATTGGGGCGAATATATTGCAAACGGCGAGGACGGTACGCTTGATGTAATTGACGAATTTGAAAATGAATACAACATCAAGGTAAACTACACCACCTATGAAACCAATGAAGAGCTTTACAATATGCTTAAAAACAGTAATGTAAGCTATGATGTTATTATTCCGTCTGATTATATGATAAGCAAACTCATAAGCGAGAATATGCTGCTTGAGCTTGACTACAACAATATTCCTAACAAAAATAACCTTATGGAGCGCTTTAAAAATCTTGCTTGTGACCCTGAGGGTAAGTACACTGTATGTTACAGCTGGGGCATTACATCAATGGTTTATGACAAAACAAAGGTTGCCAAAAAGCCAACTTCATGGGAGGCTCTTTGGGATAAATCATTAGGCGGTGACATTCTTATGTTTAACAACAGCCGTGACGCAATGGCCATTGCAATGCAGCTTTGCGGTATTAATCCCGCCGAATGCACAAAAGAAGATGTTGACAAGGCAGCGGCAAAGCTTTCCGAACAAAAGCCTTTGCTTAAGAAATATGTAATGGATCAGGTTTTCACAGAAATGGAAAACAGTCAGTCAGCAATTGCACCGTACTACGCAGGCGATATCGTTATGATGATGGAAAATAACGAAGATTTGGACTATGCAATGCCCGCAAACGGCTCTAACCTTTTCTATGACGCAATGTGTATTCCTACTTGCAGTAAAAACAAAGAAAATGCCGAAAAATTCATTAACTTTATGCAGTCACCTGAAATTGCGGCAGCTAACTTTGAATATCTTTATTATGGCACACCTAATCAGAAAGCATACGACGAGTATCTTGACGAGGATATAAAGAATAACGAACTTATCTTTCCGAGTGACGAATATCTCGACAAATGTTATGTATTTACAAATGTACCCGACGATGTTTACAGCTATATGCAGGAACAGTTCGTAAAAATTCAGGCGGATAAATAATCAAAATCAAAGCAAACAGAGCAGACTTAAAATTACAGTCTGCTCTGTTTTTATGTTTGTATGATTTTGTTATGTATCAGAAATTAAATCAGCATTTTACTTTTTAATATTCTGTCGCATATCAAGCACATATTTTTCTCCTAATCACTTTTCGGTTATCACCTTATAGCAATCCGGGCGTCTGTCACGGAATATTCCCCAGCCGAGTCTGTTTTGAAAAATCTCATCAAGGTCAAACTCTGCTGTAAGCACGGTTTCTTCATCTCTTGACGCAGATTTAATAATCTCTCCCGTTTCGTTTGTAATGAAAGATGAGCCGTAAAAAACAAGTGAGGAGGTCTGATTGCCGTTTTCGTCACAAGGGGTTACATCTTCCCTACCTATGCGGTTTGCCGCAATTACGGGAATTACATTCGCCGCAGAATGTCCCTGCATACATCTTCTCCAATGCGGCATACTGTCGCACTCAAGTATAGGTTCTGAACCGATAGCTGTCGGATAGAAAATCAATTCGGCGCCGTTTAATGCGAGGGCTCTTGCGGTTTCGGGGAACCATTGATCCCAGCAAATGCCTACACCGATTGTACCGAACTTAGTTTTAAAAGTTTTGAACCCCGTATCACCAGGAATAAAGTAAAATTTTTCCTGATAATAATGGTCGTCGGGAATGTGAGTCTTACGGTATACACCGAGAATTTCGCCGTCCGCATCAATTACCGCAGCACTGTTAAAAAGGCGGTTTTCGTCACGCTCGTAAAAGCTGACAGGAATAACAATTTCAAGTTCTTTCGCAAGTTTTGCAAAATGTTTTACAGCGTCGTTTTCAAGGGTAGGCTTAGCAAAATTGTAGTAGTCATATCGTCTTTCCTGACAAAAATACTGTCTTTCAAACAGTTCTGGGAGTAAAACAATATTTGCGCCGTCTTCTTTTGCCTTTCGCACAAATTTTTCGGCATTTGCTATATTCTCCCAAACATCGGTTGTACATTTCATCTGAACCGCCGATACCTTAACTTTTCTCATATTTTACCTCCCTTATCGGCAAACGGAATTTGTTGTGTAATGCAGTGAATATTGCCTCCGCCGACAATAATATCTCTTGCATAAATCGGAATAATTTTTCTGTCTTTGCAAACTCTTTCAAGAATTTCTGCGGCAACTCTGTCGCTTTCGGCATTTTCACCGCCGAATTGAGGCAAAATCACAGCGCCGTTGCAAAAATAAAAATTAACATACGATGCCGCAAGCCTTTCTCCGACTTCTCTTGTGTCCTCTCCGTCCTCGAATATATATCCTTTTATATCATTTTCGGTAACTGTCACGGGAATTTTCGGAACAGGAAGTTTATGAACCTTAATCTTTCTTCCTTTATTGTCGGTTGAATTTTCAAGAATATCAAGGCACGCTTTTGATATTGCATATTGCGGGTCGTTTTCATCATCACACCACGCAAGTACAACCTCAGCGGGAGCGACAAATGCGCATATGTTATCTATATGACCGTTGGTTTCGTCATTATAAATACCCTTTGGCAGCCAGATTGTTTTATTTATACCGAGGTATTTATTTAGCTTTTCTTCAATCTCGGCTTTTGTCAGCTGCGGATTTCTGCCTTTGCTTAACAGACATTCTTCTGTTGTAATGAGCGTGCCCTCTCCGTCAGTGTGCATTGAGCCGCCCTCAAGCACAAACGGATGTGCGTCATACAACGGAACGCCAAGCGTTTTGCAAAGTTCATACGGAATTTTATCGTCATTCTCCCAATTTGCATACAGACCGTCATATTCGCCGCCCCATGCGTTGAATTGCCAGTCGATGGCACGAATTTCGCTGTTATTGTTTACAACAAAAGTCGGGGCGGTATCCCTTGCCCATGCATCATCGGAATTTATATTCAAAACTTCCGCATTTTTAACACCTTCAAGGCAATCCTTTGCGTGAGCAAATTTTTTGTCGCTTGCAAGCACAAATACCTTTTCAAACTCCGCAATTTTTCCTATAATTTCCGCAAAAACCTTTTCGGCAAATTTTGCCTCATAGCACCAACTTCCGGGTCTTTCGGGCCAAATCATAACGGTGGCGGAATGTTTTGAAAATTCAGCAGGCATACAAAAGCCATCGTCAGTCGGAAATTTGTTTTTTATATACTCAAAGCTCATTTATGAAAGCCTCTCTTTAAAATCGTTGTACGAAAATTCTTTTATAACCTCGCAGTTATCTTCATTATGCATAAGCACAATTGACGGCAGCGGCATACCGTTAAAGGTATTGTTCTTTACCATTGAGTAAATCGCCATATCCTCAAAAATCAATCTGTCACCGATTTTAACTTCACTGTCAAAGCTGTAATCGCCGATTACATCGCCTGCAAGGCAGGTACAAGATGACAAACGATAAGTAAACGCTTTTTCATTAGGCTTACCGCTGTTTTTGAGCGGTGGCCTGTACGGCATTTCAAGAACATCAGGCATATGACAGGCGGCAGATGCATCAAGAATCAGAATATCAAGTCCGTTGTGAACAATGTCCATAACCTCTGTAATAAGATAGCCTGCATTCAGTGCCGCTGCCTCACCGGGTTCAAGATAAACTTCAACATCATATTTATTTTGAACATACTTTATAAGGTCAACAAGCGCCTTTGTATCGTAATCATCTCGTGTAATATGATGTCCGCCGCCAAAGTTGAGCCATTTTGCGTTATAAAAATACTTGCCGAACTTTTCTTCAACTGCCTTAAAAGTAGACACCAAATCATCTGAATTTTGCTCGCACAATGTGTGAAAGTGAAAGCCCTCAACTCCGTCAAGCAAATCTTCTCTGAAATTTGCCTTTGTAACCCCAAGTCTTGAACCGTAAGCGCACGGGTCATAGATTTCGTGTCCCTCTTGTGTGGAAAATTCGGGGTTAAGTCGTATGCCTACGCTTACATCTGCATTTTGCCATTTATCCCTGTATTTTTCAAGTTGAGAAAATGAGTTAAAAACAATATGACCGCAGATTTTTAAAATCTCTTCAAAATCATTCTCCTTAAAAGCAGGTGCGAAAATGTGCGTTTCTTTGCCGAAACATTCATATCCGAGCTTTGCCTCATAAAGCCCGCTTGCGGTTGTTCCTGACAGATATTTGCTCATAAGCGGATACACGCAAAATGCCGAAAAAGCCTTTTGAGCAAGCAGAATTTTACAGCCTGTCCTGTCTTGAACGCTTTTTAATATTTCAAGGTTTTTTATCAGCTTTTGCTCATCTATAACATAGCAAGGTGTTTTTAATTCTGTAAATTTCATCGGCTTACTCAACTGTTACGGGATTTTCGTCAACAACCCAAGGAAGACCGAATTTATTAAGTGCCTCCATATACGGATCGGGGTCAAACTCCTCAACATTATAAACACCAGGCTTTTTCCACTGGCCGCTAAGAACAAGCGACGCACCGATCATAGCCGGCACACCTGTTGTGTATGATACAGCTTGCGAGCCGACCTCTTTATAGCACTCCTGGTGGTCGCACATATTGTAGATGTAAATTGTCTTTTCTTTGCCGTCCTTAATGCCTGTAAAGATACAGCCGATATTTGTCTTGCCCTTAGTGCGTGGACCGAGAGATGCAGGGTCAGGCAAAAGAGCCTTTAAGAACTGAATCGGTACAATTTCTCTGCCCTCATACATAACAGGCTCGGTAGAAAGCATACCGACATTCTCAAGGCACTGCATATGTGTAAGGTAGCTCTGTCCGAATGTCATAAAGAAGCGAATACGCTTTACATTCGGGATATTCTTTGCGAGTGACTCGATTTCCTCGTGGTGAAGCAGGTACATATCCTTTTCGCCCACACCGTCAAAGTTATACACTCTCTTAATCTCCATAGGTTTGGTTTCAATCCATTTGCCGTCTTCCCAATACGAGCCGTTTGCGGATACCTCACGAAGATTGATTTCAGGGTTAAAGTTTGTTGCAAACGGATAGCCGTGGTCGCCGCCGTTGCAATCGAGAATATCTATATAATGGATTTCATCAAAATAATGCTTGAGCGCATATGCTGTAAATACGCTTGTAACACCCGGGTCAAAGCCTGTACCCAAAAGTGCTGTGATACCTGCTTTTTCAAACTTTTCTTTATATGCCCACTGCCACGAATAATCAAAGTAAGCGGTAAAACCAAGGTCTTTGCAGCGTTTTTCATAAACAGCTTTCCACTCGGGGTCTGTTGTGTCCTCCGGTTCATAGTTTGCCGTATCAATGTAGTCTGTTTTGGTTTCAAGGCAGGCGTCCATAATTGTTAAATCCTGATACGGAAGTGCGAGGTTTAATACCGCATCGGGCTTGTATGAATTAATAAGAGCCACAAGTTCATCCTTACTGTCGGCATTTACCTGTGCGGTTGTAATAACCGTTTTTGTTGTGTTTTCAAGTTTCGCTTTTATAGCGTCACACTTTGATTTCGTCCTGCTTGCAATGCAAATTTCTGTAAAAACATCGCTGTTCTGACAACACTTGTGAATTGCAACACCTGCAACACCGCCACAACCGATAATTAAAAGTCTGCTCATTTTGTTTTCCTCCAATATATAAAATTATTTTTCTTCTTCTGCAAGTAAATCTTCAACATATTTCGGCAGCATAAATGCACCTCGATGAAGATTGGTCGTATAGTACCAAGTTTTTATGCCACGCTTGTTCCATCTTTTAGCGTCAAGGTCTTTGAGCGGATGATACTTTTTAGATGCAAAGCCAAACAGCCAATAACCTGCGGCACAGGTAGGAATATGCGCCTGATACACACGGCTTATCGGAAATGAGTTATACACTCTCTTGTGCATAGCCTTACAAGCACCCTCGTCCTCATCCTAGAACGGACTGCCGTGCTGATATTCCATAATTCCCTTTTTTTTAATTGCCTTGTAGCAGCTGCCGTAAAACTCTTTTGTAAAAAGTCCCTCGGTGTGTCCGAACGGGTCTGTAGCGTCATTTATAATTAAATCATATTCGTTATGACTTGTTCTTAAAAACCTTAAACCGTCCTGATAATATATATTTACTCTTTTATCTTCAAGACCCTTTGAGTTGTCGGGGAAATATTCCTTGCACACCTCAACAAACATCTCGTCAGGCTCAACAACATCTATAACTTCAATCTCTTCATAATGTGAAAGCTCTCTGGCAACACCGCCGTCGCCGCCGCCGATTACAAGCACCTTTTTTACATTCGGATGAACCGCCATAGGCACATGAACAATCATCTCGTCGTAGGTGAACTCGTCTTTCTCACTGAAAATCACATTACCGTCTGAAGTCAGAAATCTGCCAAACTCCACAGAATCAAAAACATCAATTCGCTGAAAATCGCTCTGACCGCTGAATAGCTGTTTTTCAACTCTTATAGAAAGCTCAACATTATCGGTATGTCTTTCAGAAAACCAAAATTCCATATAAACACTCCTTTGGTTTGTTTTTTACAAAACGCATTATTAGTAACCTTAAAAAACTTTATTTCAATACATTAAGTTTTTCAATATACGGGTCTTCCGTACCCTGCATTGAGCAGCCTTTTGCTTTTGCATAATTAATATACTCTATAATTTCATCTGTAATCATTTCGCCCGGTGAAAGAATCGGTATTCCGGGCGGATAGCACATAACAAATTCACTGCAAATTCTTCCTGCCGTCTGTTCAATCGGCAGCATTTCTTTGTCTGCATAAAACGCATCTCTCGGTGTTGCCGATACAATAGGCGGAATGTACTCCATACTAAGCATTTTTGCATTGTCCTTTGAATAAAGCCTTTTAATATCGGCAAGCGCACCTACAAGTCTTTCAATGTCCTGTATTCTGTCGCCGATTGAAATATAGGCAAGTATGTTGCCTATATCGCCGAATTCTATCTGAATATCGTATTCGTCACGCAGTAAGTCGTAAACTTCAATTCCGGCAAGCCCTATATCTCTTGTGTAAACTGAAAGTTTGGTTACATCGTAATCAAACACGCTGCTGCCATTGTTAAGCTCTCTGCCGTAAGCGTAGTAACCGCCGATTTCGTTTATCTCATTTCGGGCATATTCAGCCATTTTCATAACTTTACCGAACGACTCTTTTCCTCTCAAGGCAAGGTTTCTTCTTGAAATATCAAGACTTGACATAAGCAGATAGCTTGCACTTGTGGTTTGAGTAAGATTTATAATTTGAGCCACATACTCCCAGCGTACATTTTTGTTTGTAAGCAGCAATGAGCTTTGCGTAAGACTTCCGCCGGATTTATGCATAGACACCGCCGCAATATCTGCACCTGCCGCCATGGCCGATACAGGCAAATCTTCACCAAAATAGAAATGTGTGCCGTGAGCCTCGTCTGCAAGCACTTTCATACCGTGAGCATGCGCAAGTTTTACAATTGCTTTTAAATCGGAAGCAATTCCGTAATAGGTCGGATTGTTTACAAGGATAGCCACTGCATCGGGATTTTCTTTGATTGCGTTTTCAACTTGAGAAAGTTCCATACCGAGCGCTATTCCGATTTTTTTGTCAACATCGGGATTTACATATGCAGGCACCGCACCGCAGAGCACAAGAGCATTAATAACGCTTTTGTGCACATTTCTCGGCAAAATAATTTTATCGCCTGCTTTGCATACAGACCAAATCATACTCTGCACTGCGGAAGTTGTACCTCCGACCATAAAAAATGCATGACCTGCGCCGAATGCATCCGCCGCAAGCTGTTCCGCCTCCAAAATTACCGATACGGGGTGACAGAGATTATCAAGCGGCTTCATTGAATTTACATCAAGACCTACGCATTTTTCGCCGAGAAGTTCAACAAGTTCGTGATTTCCTCTTCCTCTTTTATGTCCCGGCACATCAAAGGGCACTACCCTTTGTTTGCGAAATTTTTGCAGAGCCTCATACAGGGGGGCTTTCTTTTGTGTGTTTATATCCATTTACATTACCCTTTCGGCTTATCAAAAATAATGCAACAAAAAACAGGCGGCACAATGCACCACCTGTTTGATTAACGGATATATGATTTATTTTCTGTAGCTTATGCCGACAGTTAATAGAAGAATTCCGTTTTCAGAGCTAATGTAGCAAATATACCGTTCTGCTCTTATTGACCGTTTCACAAGTGATGTGCTGTTGCACTGATGATAAGTAATCGACTTATAAAATTTGAGCTTTTAACTCAATCAATAATGTGGCTTGCGCCACGCTCGGCAGCTGACCCGCCTGTCCGTATGGGCTTAACTTACATATGCAAGTGGTCATATATTTGCATGAAAACAGAAATCTTTTTCACGCTAAATTAAGTAAGATATACTCTTACAACAAATTTATAATAAACCAAAACTAATATTTTGTCAAGAAATTTATAGGGTTTTACATAAATTTTATCTTAGAGTTCCTCTATAATTCTTTTGAGCAAATATGTTCGGTTAAACGGAAAAGAAAAATAATAACCGTCCGCAAAATCTCTTGTAGCCGCAATCATTTCTTTTGCAAGTTCAACACCTACATTTTCGCCGTCTTCACGGTCGGCGTTTTCGGGATAACGCTCAATAACTTCATCCGTAACATTAACTCCCGAAATTTCGTTTTTCATAAACAGAGCATTTTTTCGGCTGACCAACGGCATAATTCCGCACAAAATTCTTGCGCCCGTTTCTTCTTTTACTCTGCGCAAACGCTCGGCATCTTCTGCTGTAAATACAGGTTGAGTAAGGAAAAATTCTGCGCCTGCCTCCATTTTCTTTTGCACACGCTTAATTTCCGATTCTATTCTTCGTCTGCTCTGATTTATAGCGCCGCCGTAAGTGAGCGGACTGTCTTTTAATGCCTCGCTGTTCATTTCATCGGCAATGCGCATAAGACCCACGGAGTCGAAATTAAACACAGACTTTACTACTTGTCTTGCCATAACGGGGATAGGGTCGCCTGTTATGATAAGAAAATTATTAATGTCGTTTATACTTGCGCCAAGAAAAGTTGAGCGCATGGCAATGGCGTTTTTGTCACGGCAACAGATGTGCGGCATAACTTCAAAACCCGTTACATTCTTGACTTTCTGCGCCATAAGCACAGAGTCGATTCTTGTTCTGCCCGAAGGAGAATCGGGAAATGTAAGTACATCTACTCCAAGACCTTTGAGCATATGTGCTGCCTCAAGCAGTTTTTTATCATCTGCGCCGAAAGGCGGAGCAAGTTCTACCGCAATAAGCTTTTTATCTTTAATTGTACCGTCGGCATTTCTGAAAAAGCTCTTTTTTATAACAGGCTTTTCGTTTTCGTTGTTTGCGGAAGTTTCATCCGATTTTACGGTAGGTGTAAGGTCAACGGTTTTTGCAACTTCTCTTATGTAATCAGGTGTTGTACCACAGCAACCGCCTATAATATCCGCTCCGAGCAAAGCTATATCATTTACCTTAGACGCAAAATATATCGGATTATCAGCATATTTTACACGGTTGCGCACAAGTAAAGGATAACCGGCATTTGGCATAGCCGTGACAAAACAATTGTTGTTAAGATTAATTCTTGACAATATCTGCTGCATATGGGCAGGGCCTACACCGCAGTTAAGACCTACGGCGTCAACACATTTTGAAAATGCAGTTTCACTAACAAGTCTTTCCGCACTTTCGCCCGCCTCACTGTAACCGTACTGATTCACGCAGAACTGCACAATTATAAACGGATTACATTCCTCTTTAATTCTCTTTATTGCAGGCATAATATGTTCGGACTGTGTAAAGGTTTCAAAACATAAAATATCTGCGCCCTCATCTATAAAAGTTTTCGCAATCTGATAGTATTCTTCTTCCACAGCCTCAAAATCAGGCTGAAAAACTGCGGGAACAGGACCGATATTGCCTGCGATAAATATTTCTTTTCCGCTCTGCTCAACCGCTTCTTTTGCAATTTTGTAAGCCGCTTTTATATTTTCCTTAACCTGTTCGATTGAGCAGTCAAGAGAGTATGTATTGCTCGCAAAAGTGTTGGTTCTGATAAGTTTTGCACCGCTGTTTATATACTCGGTATGAATTTCCGATATTCTCTGCGGAGCGGTAATATTTGCATATTCGGGAATATCGACCGTTTTATATTTTTGGGAATAGTATGTGCCGAAAGAGCCGTCTGCAATCAGCTTGCTCTTTTTAAGGTATTCTCTGATATTCATAATTTCTCCTATATTTTTATTATGCCTGCTTTGCGCAAGCCTTGCAATTCGGGTTTTGTTTCGGGAGTTTTATTTTGCGAAAAGTCGCATTTAAAGCATTGTAAATAAGCATATAACCGCATAAAAGTTCACCCTTTGAGAGTAAAAACTTTATTGCCTCCATTGCCTGCAAACTGCCTGTTACTCCGCAAGCCGCACTTATAACTCCTACCTCCTTTGGAAGAGGTACATCGCCCGCTTTCGGTTCTTCTTCAAAAACACATCGGTAGCACGGGGATTTGTGCGGAATATATGTCATAAGCTGACCTTCAAAACCGACAACGCCTGCATGACAAAACGGCTTTTCCGCCTTTACACAGTAATCGTTAATCAAAAACTTACTGCCGAAATTATCGGTGCAATCAAGCACAAAATCATAATCAGAGATAAGCTCGGCTATATTTTCACTGTTCACATATGTTTTGTAGGTTTTGACATTAACATCGGAATTCAACTTATTTATTTTTTCCTTAGCCGATTCAACTTTTGCTTTGCCTATATCGGCACAGTTATGTATAACCTGTCTTTGCAGATTAGACACATCAACTTCGTCGGCGTCTGCAATGCCAATTGTGCCTACTCCTGCGCTTGCAAGATACATAAGCGCAGGTGAGCCAAGACCGCCCGCACCGATTACAAGTACGCTTGAAGAAAGCAACTTTTTCTGTCCGCTCTCTCCTATCTCTTTCATTACAAGCTGTCTTGAATAGCGTTTGTTTTGTTCGTAGGTTAAATTCATAAAAACTCCTAAAATAAAAATCAGGGCAGAAAAACTCTGCCCTAATATTTTAATACTATTTGATTGCAATTGTCAACTTAAATCAGATAAAATCTTTAATATCCTCGCAAATCTGCTCTTTGGTGAGATGATTTTCGGCAAGAACTTCATTATAGTCATATCTGTCGAGAAACTCTTTCTTTAAGCCGTAGTTAAATACTTTGACATCCGATTTACCGTAAAATCTTGCAATTTTTTCGCCGAAACCGCCGTTAAGAATACCGTCCTCAAGTGTAATTACAACATCGTGAGTTTTTGCAAGTTCTGCAAGCAAGTCTTCGTCCGTACCTGTAATGTAAACAGGATTTACAACGGTAGCGTCAATACCGTACTGCTTTTTAATTTCATCGGCAACACTTTCACCGAGCTGATAGAATGTGCCGAGTCCGAGAATTGCAACCTTGCCGCCTTCTTTTGTGACGCTGTATTTGTTAAGGTTGTCAAAGTCAATCGGTTTGTAATTCGGATTTGAAACAACTCCGTTGCCCGGTACTCTGATTGCAACAGGATACTTTCTCTGCGACATACTCCATTCAACCATAGCAAGATATTCTTCCTTGCAAGTAGGTGCAAGATATACAAGGTTCGGAATATTTGAAAGCATTGCAATATCGTAGATACCGAGGTGAGTTACATCGTTCATACCGAATACTGTCGCAGCAAAAACAATAATTGTAACAGGGTTTGAATTAATACATAAATCCTGTGAAATCTGGTCATATGTTCTCTGTATAAATGAACTGTAAACACCGTAAACAGGTTTAGCGCCGTTTTTTGCCATACCCGAAGCAAGAGCAACTGCGTGCTCCTCGGCAATGCCTACATCAATAAACTGCTTGCCTGCAATGTCACGCTTGTCCTTTGTAAAGCCTGCAACTGTAGGTGTGCCAGAAGTAATAACGGCAACGCTCTTATCGTTCTTCATCTTATCAAGAAGATAATTTACCGTAATATCGTCATAGCTTTCGCCGTCAAATTCAAATTTAGATCTGCCTGTTTCAATGTCAAACGGCATACACCAGTGCCAATTCTCTTTGTCCTTTTCGGCAGGAGCATAACCCTTACCCTTTTGTGTGCAAATATGAACGACTACAGGGTGGTCAATGTCTTTTACACTTTCAAAAGCTGAAATAAGCTGTTCAATATCATTGCCGTCCTTGACAAATACATAGTCAAGTCCCATTGCCTTAAAGAGGTTACATTCGGCTTTACCGTCCGTATCTCTTAAAAGTTTGAGATTTTTATAAAGTCCGCCGTGATTTTCGGCGATAGACATATCGTTATCGTTTACAACAATAATAAAGTTGCCGTCAAATTCGCCTGCATAATCAAGACCCTCAAGAGCCTCACCGCCGCTTAACGAACCGTCGCCGATTACGGCAATTACATTTTCCTTGCCGCCGTTTAAATCTCTTGCCTTTGCAAGACCCGACGCAAGGCTGACAGATGTTGAGGTGTGACCGATATTAAAAAAATCGTGCTCGCTTTCGTCAGGATTTGCATAGCCTGAAACATCGTCATACTTATCTTCAAAAATGAATGCGTCTTTTCTGCCTGTAAGAATTTTGTGGCAGTAACTCTGATGCGATACATCAAAGACAAACTTGTCAACAGGTGAATTAAACACATAATGCAATGCTATAATAGCCTCTGCCATACCGAGGTTAGGGCCGAAGTGTCCGCCGTGGATACTTAACTTTTTTATGAGGACTGTACGCATTTCCTGTGCAAGCTGTTTCATTTCTTCCGTATTGAGTGCTTTTACATCTTGAGGTGAATTAATTTTTTCAATATACATAATAACATCTCCTGTAAATTTTATAAAGATATTATAACTGTTAAAGCTGACTTTAAATCAATAGTTTTTTTAAATTTTTTGCAAAAAATTTGCAGATGCCGTTTAAATCGACATCTGCAAATAAAATTATGAAATTGAAATTACATTGTATCCCTGGTCTTCGACAGTTTTCTTGAGTACATCGTTTGATACATCAGCAGAAAGAGTAACAACAGCTGTTCCCTTTTCGCGGCTTACAGCAGCCTCACTAACCT
>OGEA01000635.1_pt1 | contig 21641 bp, 19 predicted proteins | sample 1570531 | NCBI WGS metagenome assembly OGEA01 (sample SAMEA2581973, study PRJEB24529) | metagenome | biome: Human gut stool | place: China | collected 2011 | reverse complement strand
GACAGCCAATCTTTTGTTAACCTTAAATCTAATACTATGAAAAACACAGTACAAATATACGGACTTCTGTCGAATTTGCAAATAAAACAAGAAAAAAGAGATGTTTTATAACATTGATTAAATATTTGATTCTTCAATTCTATTTTTATTAAGACTTTCAGCGTTTTGAACACTATATTCCCAATATTTATCACATAATTTCAGATAACTGGTCTCGGCACTTTTGCCTCCTAAAGAAATGGCATACATCTTTGTCTGTTTTGCTTTTGCATGTTCTATGGTCCGGGATAGTAGTTGATCGACGGGACGCATCTCAAAATCCGATACGGTGATGATGTCTGCTTCCATATATCCTTCTTCGCTGATCTTTCGCAAAGCATGTGTGATGACTGGTTCCATATCTGTGCCACCATGAAAAGATTGGCTTAGAAAATCGACAAGGCGATCGAAACTACTCCCTAAATCGGTTATTTCAATACACTCGATATCATCGGAGAAGAGGATGACGTAACATTTCCGATGTTGTACTTCTGTCAATTCGGCAATGGCAAGTAGAGTAGATTTTGCGATTCTTTCCCGTTCGCCTGCCATAGAACCGGAAGTGTCCAGGCAAACGATGAAAGGGCCTTCAGCTTCTTCGGAAACTTCATTTCCTACTGTTTTCTTATCATTGATGGTTTGTTTCTCGTGCGATTGATAATCGATGACTTGTAGTCTCTTCTCTATGAAACGCTCGAAAAATATGGGTTGCAGGTTCTTTTCCGCCAGATAACAATATTCCAGAGGGAGAAGACTATTCAAATCGTTTCCTTCACAAATGCCTGCAATATCACTTCGGGTGGCATGAGATATAATTTGTTCCCGGTGAATACCTGCGGTCATTTTGAAACGTTTCCGGCTACTTTGGTGTTTTTTGCCTAAGATTTCTACCAGTTCGCGGATAACGGGATTTCGTTTGATCGTTTCTTCGTATTCTAAAATCTGTTCCGCTATCTGTTTATGATTGCGAAGTAGCCAGACGAGGCGTGAGCCACCGCGTACCGGAAGATTTTTGGCTAATGCCAGTTGAATACGGTAGAAATCCTCACAGAGTTGCTCGATATGTTCCATCTGATAGTTGAACTCATTGTTCGAGAGTAGCGTATGCCACTTGTCGAAAAAAAGAGTCCGCAACGCTTTCCATTCTTTGGAACGCGGGCTGATTGCATTAAAACGTTGGAGGTAGTATTTTACGTTGAGGTCTACCAGGTGATATTTCATGGAGAAGGGGTATGCGCTGTTTTTCAGGAATTGAAGAAACTTTGCGTCCGATGCTTCATTCATTTCATGAAAGTATTCCCATTGCGATGCATAACGGGAGTAGAAATCTTGCAGGGAGGGTTGTGTGTGACGAAAATACAGGTGAATGTCCGCATCCAGTTCTTCGGGACGGATAATCAGATTGTGTAGTTGTTCGTCATACACATCATAGGCTATTCCCTGCAATTTTTCGTAATAAATGTCTTGCAGGTGTTTGAGCCTAATACTCTCTGTTCTCTTGTTCATGGGCATGAGCGATGATACGAAGTTCGTTCCGGTAATTCTCTATGATATGTGCAGTCTCCCCTAAGATTCGCTTAATCTTGCTTTTTTGCGATGAGCTTAAGAAAAGATGTTCCTTTGTATATGCTGTTTCCCGCTCGGAGATTGTTTTATATTCTACCTCCATTTGGTGAAGTAAATCTATCACTTCCTGCAATGTAAATTCGAACGGAGTGCTGTCGCCCTGCTGTGCTGGCAAAGGTTCGCAATTATCATAACATAGTAGTGGATACTCTTGATTGTTGACGAAAACGGATCGTTTCCCTTTTCGGAGGGAATAAATATTCTTTTGTGCGATATTTCTGTTCTTTACAAAATCATAAGCTTTCAGGATTTTGTTGACCGGACGGAATTTATCCTGCTGAATATAAAACAATCGGTTACTGTCTTTCCTCAAAGATTGGTAGTCCGAAGCAAAGATGAGTAAATTTCCGGCAATGTGGTAACCTTCTATGCGATGATAGAAGGTATCTACGACCTGGATTCCCGGATCGCTAAGTTCCCGTAGGCTGTGTTCGGACTTCATGTTTTCTTTCAGCGTATCCAGTTTCTGTTCCAGTCGTTTTTCTCCCAATAAATATGTATTGATTCCCCGTGCAATCGACTGTTCCACTATGTTTTCGATGATGGGGAGCTGCGAAACTTCATCCCACAGACAGGCACTCATCAGCAAGCAGTCGGAGAAGTGAATTCCCGGAGATTCGTTCAGATAGGCCGAGGTGCGGAGCAGACCTACTATTTTTTTCCAACGGCGGTCGGATATATAGATCGGAGGGGTGTTTTCATCCCGCCCTGTATTATATTGTTCGATTTCTCGTTTGATATTGTGAATCAGCTCGAAGATGGTATAGTGGATACCTACTTTCTCACTTTCAGCTTGTATTTGATTGTATAATTCATCGTCTACCTGGAGTTTTGCCGGGATTTCAGGTTCTACTTCCCGTGTAGAAGAAATCATCTGGTCGAAAGCATATTCCTGTTCAATGCATCCGACAAACTGGCGGATCAGGAAACGGTCGTATAGGGCTTCCAGTCCTTCACCTTTTGCGGGTAGTTCGTTGGACGCGGCAATCAGCGCTTTCAGAGGAACACGCACCGTAAATTGTCCGTTGCGATATATCTTTTCATTGATTACTGTCAAAAGAGAATTTTGGATAGCAGGACCGGCTTTCCATATTTCATCCAGGAAGACAATCGATGCTGTCGGCAAGTATCCTTTTGTAATACGTTCGTATGTATCTTCATCTTTCAATTTTGAGATGGAGACGGGGCCGAATATTTCATCCGGTGTACTGAAACGAGACATCAGATATTCAAAAGCATCCGCATCTTTAAAAGCCAGTTTGAGCCTGCGCGCCACTAAGCTCTTGGCTACTCCCGGAGGGCCCAATAGAAAGATACTTTCACCTGCCATGGCAGATAATAGGGAGAGTGCGATGGTATGTTCTTTTTCAAATACTCCCTCATTGAGGGATTTCAGCAGTTGGGTGATATGGGATTTGATTGACTTCATGCGACAGATGATTTCATGTGTTGTTAGCAGGAGGCAAAGATACAAGAATTCTTTGAAATAGACTTCATTGGGGGGATTTACCCCTAGATTTAGGCAATTTCCTCCCGATAAGTAGGAGTTTTCAGTTTCATAAGGAAAATTCATTCTCTACTTTTGTTCTATCGAAAGATAAATGATAGATAATAATTAGAGAACCGTTAAAAATAAAGGAATATGAAAACGAACACATTTAAATACTTCGGTTTGGCTTTGATGGCTATATTGATGGTAAGTTTTACCTCTTGCGAAGTGGAAATAGACAGTTTCTATGATGATGATAATAATGGTGCAGGATACTATAATCGTTCGGCTGATTTGTGTAGCCGTACCTGGGTTAGTTTCTACCGGGACATGGACGGTAACTATTGCCGTCAGGAACTGGATTTCTTTTTAGATCGTACGGGAATTGACTATATACGGGTGGAATATCCTAACGGGACAGTAGAGCAGTATGAATATAATTTCCGTTGGAGCTGGGAGAATTATGCGCAGACTTCCATTCGTATGTCATACGGACCGAATGATGTTTCATACCTGGATGATGTGTACATCGGTGGAAACAGGTTAAGCGGTTATCTGGACGGACGAAATAACTTTGTGGAGTTTCAGGGGAAATGATGAAAGATAAAACGGAAAGAAACAGAGGGAAAAAGATCGTTTGAAGGATAACAAGATGCAGGTGAAAAGAGAAGGATAAGATAGTTAAGATAGAAATAGGATAGTTATTAGGAACAAAATAATAGGTAACGGAGTAAAAGGGTAATCAATAAGATTTCAGGATATATGATTCAGGGTATAAATAGGGCGCGAAATGAAAGCTTAAAAGTTTTGAACCGGACTAAATAGTTTTTATCTTTGCGCCCTATTAGTTTTTATATACATGGAGTGGTTATATAGTCTATTTCTCGAACATTCTGCCTTACAGGCTGTTGTGGTACTTTCATTGATTTCTGCCATTGGTCTGGGCTTGGGAAGAGTGCATTTCTGGGGAGTTTCCCTGGGAGTCACTTTTGTTTTTTTTGCAGGCATCCTCGCCGGCCATCTCGGGCTTTCGGTCGATCCGCAGATGTTGAACTACGCAGAAAGTTTCGGACTGGTCATTTTCGTTTATTCTCTCGGTTTGCAAGTCGGTCCCGGTTTCTTTAGCTCTTTCCGCAAAGGAGGGGTAACATTGAATATGCTGGCATTGGGAGTTGTTCTGTTGGGAACGTTGTTGACGGTGGTGGCCAGTTATGCGACAGGTGTCTCTCTTCCTGATATGGTTGGTATCCTTTGTGGAGCAACGACGAATACTCCGGCGTTGGGAGCTGCACAACAAACATTGAAACAGATGGGAATGGACAGCAGTACTCCTGCTTTAGGATGTGCGGTAGCCTATCCGATGGGGGTCGTTGGTGTAATCCTTGCCGTTTTATTAATTCGCAAAGTGCTGGTTCGCAAAGAAGACTTGGAGATAAAAGAGAAAGACGATGCGAACAAAACCTACATTGCAGCGTTTCAAGTACACAATCCTGCTATTTTCAATAAAAGCATCAAGGATATAGCTCGTATGAGTTACCCGAAGTTTGTCATCTCCCGCTTATGGCGTGACGGACATGTAAGTATTCCGACTTCTGACAAGATATTGAAGGAAGGTGACCGTTTGCTGGTGGTAACTGCGGAGAAAGATGCTTTGGCCTTGACCGTGCTTTTTGGTGAACAGGAAAATACGGATTGGAATAAAGAGGACATTGACTGGAATGCGATTGATAGTGAATTGATTTCGCAGCGTATTGTCGTTACCCGTCCCGAATTGAATGGTAAGAAACTCGGTTCACTCCGGTTGAGAAATCATTATGGAATTAATATCAGCCGCGTTTATCGGTCGGGTGTGCAGTTGCTTGCTACTCCGGGATTGGTACTTCAATTAGGAGATCGTTTGACGGTAGTGGGAGAGGCTGCTGCTATTCAGAATGTGGAGAAAGTACTTGGAAATGCTGTGAAAAGTTTGAAAGAACCCAATCTGGTTGTTGTGTTTATCGGCATCGTGCTTGGTTTGGCATTGGGGGCTATTCCTTTCTCTTTTCCGGGTGTCAGTACTCCTGTGAAGCTGGGATTAGCGGGTGGACCGATTATCGTTGGTATTCTTCTGGGAACTTTTGGACCGCGGATACACATGATTACTTATACCACCCGTAGTGCGAATCTGATGTTACGTGCCTTGGGACTTTCCATGTACCTTGCTTGTCTGGGACTGGATGCCGGAGCTCATTTTTTCGACACCGTATTCCGTCCGGAAGGTTTGTTATGGATTGCTTTAGGGGCCGGATTGACTATTGTTCCAACCGTACTAGTCGGGTTTGTGGCTTTCAAGATGATGAAGATTGATTTCGGTACTGTATCTGGCATGTTGTGCGGAAGTATGGCAAATCCGATGGCACTGAACTATGTAAACGATACAATTCCCGGCGACAACCCATCCGTGGCCTATGCGACCGTTTATCCGCTGTGTATGTTTCTGCGGGTAATTATCGCTCAAGTGTTGTTAATGTTCTTGTTGAATTGAGAAATAATTGTAAATAGTAAAATAGTAAATAGAATGACTGCTCAAAGTAACATAACTCCTGAAAGCATTGTGAGTGATCTCCGTTACCTGCAACTGCTTTCCCGAAGTTTTCCTACCATTGCCGATGCCAGTACGGAAATAATCAACTTAGAGGCTATCTTAAATCTACCTAAAGGGACGGAACATTTCCTGACTGATATTCATGGAGAATATGAAGCTTTTCAGCATGTACTGAAAAATGCTTCCGGTGCGGTAAAACGTAAAGTAAATGAAATATTCGGCAACACTCTTCGTGAAGCTGAAAAGAAAGAAATCTGTACTTTGATTTACTATCCCGAAGAGAAACTGCAATTGGTGAAGGCCCGTGAAAAGGATCTGGATGATTGGTATCTGATTACGCTGAACCAACTGGTGAAGGTCTGTCAGAACGTGTCTTCCAAATATACTCGTTCGAAGGTTCGTAAATCACTGCCTGCCGAATTCTCTTATATCATTCAGGAGTTATTGCACGAATCGTCTATCGAACCAAATAAGCATGCTTATATTAATGTAATTATCAGCACAATTATCACTACGAAGCGTGCCGACGATTTCATTATCGCTATGTGTAATCTGATTCAGCGCTTGACTATTGATTCTCTTCATATCGTAGGTGATATTTACGACCGTGGTCCTGGTGCGCATATCATTATGGATACATTGTGTAATTACCACAATTTCGATATTCAATGGGGAAATCATGATATTCTCTGGATGGGAGCAGCTTCCGGTAATGATAGTTGTATCGCTAACGTGATACGTATGTCTATGCGCTATGGTAATCTGGGGACACTTGAAGACGGATACGGAATCAATTTGCTTCCATTGGCTACTTTTGCAATGGATACGTATGCCGATGATCCTTGCACGATTTTCATGCCGAAAATGAACTTTGCCGATGCTCATTATAATGAGAAGACTTTGCGTCTGATTACTCAAATGCATAAAGCCATTACCATTATCCAGTTTAAGCTGGAAGCTGAAATCATCGACCGCCGTCCGGAATTCGGAATGGCTAATCGTAAACTTCTGGAGAAGATTGATTTTGAACGCGGCGTCTTTGTATATGAAGGAAAAGAATATGCTTTGCGTGATACCAATTTCCCGACTGTAGATCCGGCAGATCCTTACCGACTGACTGAAGAAGAACGTGAATTGGTAGAAAAGATTCATTATTCATTTATGAATAGTGAGAAATTGAAGAAGCACATGCGTTGTCTGTTTACCTATGGCGGCATGTATCTGGTTTCAAACTCGAATCTTCTTTATCATGCTTCTGTTCCTCTGAATGAGGATGGCAGCTTTAAACATGTCAAAATACGTGGTAAGGAATACTGGGGACATAAATTGCTGGATAAAGCCGATCAATTGATCCGTACCGCTTATTTCGATGAAGAAGGAGAGGAGGATAAGGAATTTGCTATGGATTATATCTGGTATATGTGGTGTGGCCCGGAAGCTCCTTTGTTTGATAAAGATAAGATGGCGACTTTTGAGCGTTATTTTGTAGAAGATAAAGAGTTGCATAAAGAAAAGAAAGGCTATTATTACACATTGCGTAACCGGGAAGATATTTGTGACCAGATTTTGACAGAGTTTGGAGCTTCAGGGCCTCATTCGCATATTATCAACGGTCATGTGCCTGTGAAAACGATTCAGGGAGAACAACCTATGAAAGCCAATGGCAAGCTTTTCGTTATTGATGGCGGCTTTTCAAAAGCTTATCAGCCGGAAACGGGAATTGCGGGGTATACGCTTGTTTATCATTCTCATGGTATGCAACTCGTACAGCACGAACCATTCCAGTCTCGTCAGAAAGCCATTGAAGAGGGGCTTGATATCAAATCGACCAACTTCGTTCTCGAATTTAATTCGCAACGAATGATGGTGAAAGATACCGATAAGGGAAAAGAACTAGTGACTCAAATACAGGATTTGAAGAAACTGCTTGTTGCTTATCGTACTGGTCTGATAAAAGAAAAGGTGTGATAGATTGAAATGATAAGGGCTTAAAACCATCATTTATCATTTGATAGTTTTAGTAATGCTTAAAATATAGTGTCTTTATTTACTTGATACATAAGGAAAAAGTGCAATTCATTATTAATATTGAATTGCACTTTTATTATTAATGCCCGTTATATTCCATACTATACATATCAAAGCCTTTGGCCCAATAGTCTCTTTGGATTTCTTTCAGTGTGAATCCTTGCTTTTCGTAGAATTTATAGGCTAATTGTGAAGTTCTAACGGTTATTTTTTGAATACCATCAATGGACTTTAATATTTCAATTCTATATTTTAATAATTGTGCTCCTAACGATTTGCCTTGGTACTGGGGATGTATGATATCCCAACTTATTTTTCCGCTGGCTTTATCCTTTGTAAAATTTATTCCGCCACAGCCTACAACCTTCTTGTTGAGTAATAGAACAAAATAAAGTTCACGTTCGCTATCCAGATAGTTACTAAAATCAGCTTCTTCTTTCGGTGCAAAATATGCAGGCGTGTTCTGTCTGATTAAATCTATTACAGCATTCTTATCTGTTGGCTGGTATTCTCTAATTGTAGTTATGTTCATCTCAACGTTCATTGTAATTTTATTTAGAAAAGAACAATGCCTGCTTCTATAATCGCTCCTTTATCGTAATTGCTTGATTTATTATAGAATCTGGTTAGCCCATAACCGCCTGTTGCAAAGATACCGAACTTTCTGGTAAATTGATATTCCAGATTGGCACGTGCCTGCAATGCATATAAACGTTTCGGAATCACCTCGTCTTTGTTATCGAAAGCCTCGATATGCTGGTAGCCAAGGTCTCCGCTGATGGATAAGCCTTTGTAAAGAGTGAAGGACAAGCCGGCACGATAGGATGCACTTGCCGAAAACTTATCATTCAATCCCTGATACATGGAGCCGATTCCCAGAATGGTATAAAACAATTGGTTCTTGAAGCGTACACCTATATTGGCAGGCGTAGTATTTCCACCATACACCATCATTTGCACTCTTGTATCAGGATTCGCATTAACCAATCCGAGTTGGAATCCCTTCATATCTTCCTTGTAATAATTGACAAGGCCAATTTGAAGTCCGCGGGCCTGCGTTGCATAATTACATAATGCTATTTGCACCCCATTCAGTTTCGATGCGGTTATATTGGCAATTCCTGCTATCTGCAAACCGTTCATGTGTTCGCCTACTACATTCAAAAGTCCGGAAGCCATCAAGCCGCTGAAACTCTGCCCTGTAATATTTGCCGCTCCGGAAAAGTGTAGCCCCGAAGCCATATTACCCGTCACATTCATGAAACCGCTAATCATTAACCCCGAGGTATTATCTCCTCCGATACTGGTTAAACCGGATATGATTACTCCCTGCGTTCTGTCGCCGGTGATATTTACCAGTCCGGCAGCAGAAAGTCCTACGGTGTTGTTACCACTGATATTACTGATACCGGCCAGCTGGACACCCCTCATTGTTCCACCTGCCAGATTGGCTAATCCGGTGATCTGTACTCCGTTCATGTCACCATGTACCACACTTCCCAATGCATTGATACCCACACCGTTCAAGCGATTCATTGTAGACAGGAGACCGATGTTCACATAAGTCGTCTGTGTACTGTCATGCGGTTGCGTACAAATATCTTTCCAGATAGATATATTAATACCTGCACTCTTGTTCTGTGCCGGTAAACAAACGGCAGCCATTAGTATAGCTGCCGTGAATATTGTTTTTTTTATCTTCATTCCTTTCTCTTTTTCGGTTTAAGTTATATCTATATGCAGCTAACTTTATATTAGCCTTTTGCTTCCTGATATAAATAACGTTTGATACTCTTCTTCGGTGTCTTTTCGAATTCTTCCGGATAGATTTTCATCTTGGATATTTGGCTGTAAGCCGGTAGCGTATCATTCAGTGCCACACGGTTTTCTTCCATTATTTGCTCGATGTCTTCATTCTTCAGGCCATGAGCGAAAGCGTCGTCAAAATCAGGATAAACAAGTCCGACAAGTTTTTCGTTTTGCTGAACGATAATACTTTCAGCCACGTATGGCAGGTTGTTCAATTTATCTTCAATTTCTTCCGGGTAGATATTCTGTCCGCTGGCACTCAATAACAGGTTCTTGCTGCGTCCTTTGATCGTAACATTTCCTTCGGCGTCCATCAAAGCCAGGTCACCTGTATGCAGCCATCCGTCTTTGTCGATAACTTCCTGGGTAGCTTCTTCGTTTTTGTAATATCCCAACATCACATTTGGACCCTTACATACGATTTCGCCAACAATGTTCTCGGGATCAGATGACAACACTTTCACATCCATACGTGGTACAGCTTTTCCGCATGAACCCGGCTTGAATCTTCTCCAATCCTCGTAACAGATAATCGGACCACATTCCGTCATTCCATATCCTACTGTATAAGGGAAATCAATCATTTTCAAGAACTGTTCTACTTCCTGATTGAAAGCAGCACCTCCTACAATAACAGCTTTGAAGTTTCCGCCAAATGCTTTAATCATTTCTTCGCGTACCGTTGCTTTTATCTTGTCGTTGATGATAGGCACTTTTAGTAAGATCTTCATTGCAGGAGTTTCCAATTTCGGAAGCACGCTCTTCTTGATGATTTTTTCGATGATAAGCGGTACGGCAACAATCAGATTAGGTTTCACCTCTTCGAAAGCCTGGAAAATGATTTTCGGACTCGGCATGCGAGTAAGGAAGTAGATGTGGCAACCCACGGAGAACTCATAAAGGAATTCGAAAGCCAGTCCGTACATGTGTGCCATAGGGAGCATGGATACGATCTTATCTCCGGCTTGCAGGTCTAATACTTCAAAAGCAAATTTGGTATTCGACCACAGACTGCGATAGGGGAGCATTACTCCTTTCGAGTAACTTGTTGTTCCTGAAGTATAATTGATAACAGCCAGTTCTTCCGGTTCATCCTTATGATAAGAGATATGCTCTGTGCGGAAATTCTTCGGATATTTTTTGCCGAACATTTCGTTCAGGTGTTCGCGTGCATAAGTCAGTCGTTCGCTGCGTGACACTAGCAGGGTGAAGTCGTTCATCATCAGGATACCTTCCAGTAGCGGCATTGCCGACTCGTTCAGGTTTTCCCATACCATATCTCCAACAAGCAGTAACTTGGCTTCGGAGTGGTTGACGATATTATGCACATTGTCTGCTTTAAATTCATGGAGAATAGGTACAATAACGGCTCCATACGTTAGTGTGGCAAGGAAAGTAACTCCCCAGTGAGAGCTGTTTCTTCCACAAACGGCAATCTTGTCTCCCTTGCGGATTCCGCTTTCTTCAAAGATGATATGGAGTTTTTCGATTTTTCGAGCAACGTCTTTATACTGAAGGGTGGCTCCCTTGTAATCTGTCAGGGCATCCAAATCCCAATTGTTCTTGATACTATTCTCAATGTAAGCTATAAAACTTTGTTCCATTGTTTTTGCACATTTGGTATTAAATTGTGCAAATATAGCAATTATATTAAGAATGAAGAATTAAGAGTGAAGATTTTTTGGAAATGGAGGGAGAGTGTGGGAAGGAATTTGTGGACGATGCGTTATTAGTGCAATGGATGATGCTTATAATTGAATAAATGATGCTTATGGTTGAATAAATGATGCTTAGTTGGATGAAGGCTTATAAACAAAAAGGATTAGCTTGTGATAAAATAGATTAGCTCATGGCATAAACAGATTAAGCTATGAGCTAAATGAATATCATTATAGCTAAACAAATTATGCTTATAGCTAATTTAATTATCATTATAGCTAAAAAAAATATGCTATTAGCAAAAATAATTCAGCTAATAGCATATTTACAGTAACTTCATTTCTTATTTCAAGTACCATTCGTACATTCTTTGTACGCCTTCCTCGATTTCAATTTTATGGTGCCACCCCAAAGAGTGCAGTTTCGAAGGATCGGTCAGCTTGCGCATAGTGCCGTCCGGTTTGCTGCTGTCGAAGGTCAGTTTTCCTTGATACCCTACAGTTTCTACAATACGTTCGGCCAGCTGACGGATGGTGATTTCCTTACCGGTGCCGATGTTGATATGGCAGTTGCGGATATCTTTGCTGCCTTCTTTATAGGTATCTTTGAAGTCTACGTGCTCCATTACGAAGACGCTGGCATCTGCCATTTCTTCGCTCCAAAGGAACTCGCGGAGTGGAGTACCTGTCCCCCAAAGAGTGACTTCTGTTTCGCTGATTCCGTATTTTTGCAGAATAGCCAGGATTTCTTCTTTCGGACTGTCGCCATTTACACCTTCCACCGGACGCAGATTCATATCTTTGCGTACAGCTTCCCAGTTTCCTTCTTTCAGACAGTGTGCCAGATGAATCTTTCGGATCATGGCAGGCAGTACATGACTGCGTTCCAAGTCGAAATTATCATTCGGTCCGTAAAGATTTGTCGGCATCACAGCGATGTAGTTCGTTCCATATTGCAGGTTGAAGCTCTCGCACATTTTCAGTCCGGCAATTTTGGCGATTGCATACGGCTCGTTGGTATATTCCAACGGTGAAGTAAGCAATACGTCTTCCTTCATCGGCTGTTCGGCATCGCGTGGATAAATACACGTACTGCCGAGGAAGAGCAACTTTTTCACGTTGTGACGGAAACTCTCTCCGATAATATTCTGTTGAATCTGCAGATTCTTATAGATAAAGTCGGCACGGTAGATGCTGTTCGCCATGATACCACCCACAAAGGCAGCAGCAAGGAATACATATTCCGGTTGTTCTTCATCGAAAAAATTACGGACAGCCGTGCCATCCAGCAGATCAAGCTCTTTGTGAGTGCGGCCTACCAGATTGGTGTATCCTTTATCCTGCAAATTCTTCCAGATAGCAGATCCCACAAGTCCGCGGTGTCCTGCTACATATATCTTTGCATTCTTTTCCATTCTATTAGTAAAGCAAGTTTTAATGTTTGGTAGCAATCATTCGTCTCACTTTCTCCATATCGTGGCGAACCATGATACTTACCAGTTCTTCGAATGATGTTTTACGTGGATCCCAGCCCAACAGTGTTTTAGCTTTAGTCGGGTCGCCCAGCAATTGTTCTACTTCCGATGGACGGAAATACTTCGGATCAACTTCTACCAGAGATTTTCCGGTAGCTACGTCGATACCTTTTTCATTTACGCCTTCACCTTCCCAACGAAGCTCGATCCCTGCTTCTTTGAATGCTAACGTTGCGAATTCGCGCACCGTGTGCATTTCTCCAGTAGCAATAACGAAATCTTCGGGAACATCATGTTGCAGGATCAGCCACATACATTCGATGTAATCCTTGGCATATCCCCAGTCGCGAAGAGAATCCAGGTTACCCAGGTACAGTTTGTCCTGTTCGCCCTGTGCGATACGTGCGGCAGCAAGCGAAATTTTACGGGTAACGAACGTCTCACCACGGCGTTCGCTCTCGTGATTGAACAAAATACCGTTTACAGCAAACATACCATAGCTTTCGCGGTAGTTTTTAGTAATCCAGAAACCATATTGTTTGGCTACCCCATACGGAGAACGGGGATAGAATGGAGTTGTCTCTTTTTGTGGAACTTCCTGCACCTTACCGAACAATTCGGAAGTAGAAGCCTGATAGATGCGGGTTTTCTTTTCCAGTCCCAGGATGCGTACAGCTTCGAGCATACGCAACGTACCGATAGCATCTGCTTCGGCAGTGTATTCCGGAACGTCGAACGAAACCTTCACGTGGCTTTGAGCTGCGAGATTGTAGATTTCATCCGGTTGCACCTGTTGAATAATACGAATTAACGAACTAGAATCTGTCATATCCCCATAATGCAGATTAATCGTACGTTTCTGTTTCATGTCGCGCACCCACTCGTCAAAATACAAATGTTCAATACGTCCTGTATTGAACGAAGAAGAACGACGGAGTATACCGTGTACTTCGTAACCTTTTTGCAATAGAAATTCGGCAAGATAAGAACCATCTTGCCCGGTGATGCCTGAAATTAGGGCTTTTTTCATACGCTAATTATTTATATAATTGAAAATGTGGGTGCAAATGTCGGCATTTTTTGTGACCCAGCCAAGTGACTTTCCAATTATTTTTCAGCACAGTCATTCAGCACGGTTTTTTCCCATTATTTTGTCGATAATCAAAGCGATAGCTCCGTCTCCCGTTACATTGCAGGCAGTACCGAAACTATCCATGGCGATGTAAAGCGCAATCATCAAAGCCTGTGCCGATTCGTCGAAACCGAGCATGGATTGCAGAATCCCCAGGGAAGCCATGATTGCTCCACCCGGAACTCCCGGAGCAGCTACCATAGTGATACCCAGCATAAAGATAAACCCGGCAAACAGGGGGAAGTCGAACGGCATTCCCTGCATCATCATCAATGCCAGTGCACAGGCTACAATTTTCAGTGTACTGCCCGATAGATGGATGGTGGCACATAGCGGAATCACAAATCCGGCTACTTCAGCAGATACTCCGTTCTTTTTGGTCTGTTCCAGTGTCACGGGAATGGTGGCTGCAGATGATTGTGTACCCAATGCCGTGAAGTAAGCGGGCAGCATTTTGCTAAGCAATTTGAATGGATTTCTATGCACAAACAATGCCGCAATGGAATACTGAAAAACCAACAGGAAAATATGAAGAACGAAGATGACTCCGATAATTTTAATAAACACCATCAGGATAGAATATACTTGTCCCGAATGTGTCATGTTGAGGAATATGCCGAATATATAAAGCGGTAGCAACGGTAGAATGACGGCACTTATCATTCGTACGATAATTTCCTGAAAATCACGTGCCACATTTTTCAATGCGTCGCTGTTGAGTGACGCCAGTCCTAACCCCAGTGTGAAAGCTAAAACCAGAGCTGTCATTACGTTCATCAGTGGCGGAATGGAGACGGAGAAGTAGGGGAGGATTCCCTGCGCTTCGCTTACTTCTTCAAGTGGTGCACCCGGTTCGATGAGCGAAGGAAATACTGTGACTCCTGTGAAGTAGGAGAGAAAGCCTGAAAAAAGAGTAGCGAAGTAGGCGATCAAAGCTGTCACGAGTAGCATTTTTCCTGCGCCTTTTCCGATGTCGGCAATAGCCACAGTAACCAGTCCGAGGATAATCAATGGGATAGAGAAATTGAGAAATTCACTGAAAATGCCATTGAACGTAACAAATATTCGCACTAGCGGAGCCGGGAAAACTGTGCCGATGGCAATACCCAAAATGATGGCGATAACGATGCGTGCCAACAAACCGATTTTGATCTTCTTCATCCTTGATTTTATTTGTAGACCACAAAAATAATATTTTAATCTAAAATATTGCGAACAAATGTGCATTTCAAATGTTACTAAGATAAAGAATATTCAAAATATACAAGTTATGGCAAATCAGAATAAAACAGATATCGGACTTATCGGCTTGGCTGTGATGGGCGAGAATCTTGCTTTAAACATGGAGAGTAAGGGATGGCACGTGTCGGTTTATAACCGTACTGTTCCCGGAGTAGAAGAGGGGGTGGTAGAACGCTTCCTGAATGGTCGTGCAAAAGGTAAAAACATCGAAGGATTCACAGATATAAAGGCATTTGTAAATTCGATAGCTATTCCCCGTAAGATTATGATGATGGTTCGTGCCGGAAGTCCGGTTGACGAACTGATGGATCAGCTTTTCCCGCTGCTTTCACCGGGAGATATCCTTATTGATGGCGGTAATTCTAATTACGAAGATACGAACCGCCGTGTCCAACTGGCGGAATCAAAGGGATTTCTTTTCGTCGGTAGCGGTGTGTCCGGTGGTGAAGAGGGAGCCTTGAATGGAGCTTCTATCATGCCCGGTGGTTCGGAAAAAGCATGGCCGGAAGTGAAACCGATTCTTCAAAGTATTGCGGCAAAAGCACCGGACGGCACTCCTTGTTGTCAATGGGTGGGTCCTGCCGGCTCCGGTCATTTTGTGAAGATGATTCACAACGGTATCGAATATGGTGATATGCAGCTGATTGCCGAAGCCTATTGGGTGATGAAAAAGCTGCTTGATCTGACCAATGAGGAAATGGCTGATGTCTTTGCCCGTTGGAACGAAGGCAAACTTCGCAGTTATCTGATCGAAATCACCGCCAACATTCTGCGGCATAAAAACAAATCCGGAGGTTATCTCATTGATAAAATCCTGGATGCAGCCGGACAGAAAGGAACCGGAAAATGGTCGGTTATCAATGCGATGGAACTCGGTATGCCGTTAGGGCTAATTGCCACGGCGGTATTCGAACGAAGCCTTTCTTCACAGAAAGACTTGCGTCACCTGGCTTCCAAGCAATTCCAGTGTCAACATACACAACCTATATATAATAAGGCGGAACTCGTAAAGAATATCTTTTCTGCTCTTTATGCTTCCAAACTCGTCTCTTATGCCCAGGGATTCGCCGTGTTGCAACGTGCTTCCGACGCTTTCGGCTGGCATCTCGACCTGGCTTCCATTGCGCGTATGTGGCGTGGGGGATGCATCATCCGCAGTATATTCCTGAACGATATTGCAGCTGCCTTCGAAGCCACCGACAAGCCTAAACACTTGTTGTTGGCTCCTTATTTTAAAGAAGAAATGAAGACATTGCTTCCCGGATGGAAGAGCCTGGTGGCGGAATCCATGAAAGAAGAACTTCCCGTTCCTGCTTTCTCCTCTGCCCTCAACTATTTCTATTCGCTCACTTCTGCCGATCTGCCCGCCAACCTTGTACAGGCACAACGTGATTATTTCGGTGCGCACACTTTTGAGCGTAAGGATGAGTTGCGCGGACAGTTCTTTCACGAGAACTGGACAGGCCACGGAGGAGATACGAAATCGGGCACCTATAATGTTTGAGTAAACCTATAATTCATATTTAGAAATTAATAAAGTGGATAAATTTGCAATGATAATTTTCGGTGCGTCAGGTGATTTGACCAAGCGTAAGCTGATGCCTGCCCTTTACTCCCTCTACCGTGAAAAACGGTTGACCGGAGAGTTTTCCATATTGGGTATCGGGCGTACGGTCTATTCTGACGATAACTACCGTTCCTATATATTAGAAGAACTACAACAGTTTGTCAAGTCTGAAGAACAGGACACAGCTCTTATGGCTTCATTTGTCTCCCATCTCTACTATTTACCGATGGACCCGGCAAAAGAAGAAGGTTACCCGCAACTCCGCCAACGTCTGGTTGAATTGACTAATGAGGTAGATCCGGACAATCTGCTGTTCTATCTTGCCACTCCGCCATCACTTTACGGAGTAGTGCCCCTCTATTTGAAAGCTGCCGGACTTAACACTCCCCACTCGCGCATCATCGTTGAGAAACCTTTCGGCTATGATCTCGAGTCGGCACTTGAACTGAATAAAACGTATGCCTCTGTTTTCAATGAGCATCAGATTTACCGTATCGACCATTTTCTCGGTAAGGAAACGGCCCAGAATGTACTGGCTTTCCGTTTTGCCAACGGTATCTTCGAACCTCTTTGGAATCGTAACTATATTGACTACGTAGAAATTACAGCCGTAGAAAATCTGGGTATCGAGCAACGAGGCGGGTTCTATGAAACGGCAGGTGCGCTGCGGGATATGGTGCAGAATCATCTGATACAGCTCGTGGCTCTTACGGCTATGGAACCGCCTGCTGTTTTCAATGCAGACAATTTCCGTAATGAAGTGGTGAAGGTCTACGAATCTCTTACTCCATTGAATGATGTAGATTTGAATGAACATATTGTTCGCGGACAATATACAGCCTCCGGTAGTAAAAAAGGATACCGTGAAGAAAAAGGAGTGGCTCCCGATTCGCGTACGGAAACTTATATTGCCATGAAACTGGGCATTAGTAACTGGCGCTGGAGTGGCGTTCCGTTCTACATTCGTACAGGTAAACAAATGCCGACGAAAGTAACGGAAATCGTTGTTCATTTCCGGGAAACACCTCACCAGATGTTTCATTGTGCTAGTGGCAACTGTCCACGGGCTAATAAATTGATCCTTCGTTTGCAACCGAATGAAGGAATTGTGCTCAAAATCGGAATGAAAGTCCCCGGTGCAGGTTTCGAAGTCCGCCAGGTGACGATGGATTTCAGTTATGCACAGTTGGGCGGTGTGCCTAGTGGTGACGCTTATGCCCGTCTGATAGATGATTGTATCCAGGGCGATCCGACTTTATTTACTCGAAGTGATGCAGTAGAAGCCTCATGGAAATTCTTCGATCCGGTGCTCCGCTATTGGAAAGATAACCCTGATGCGCCTCTTTACGGTTATCCCGCAGGTACGTGGGGACCTTTGGAAAGCGAAGCAATGATGCACGAACATGGGGCTGACTGGACGAATCCTTGTAAGAATTTGACAAATACAGATCAATATTGTGAATTATGAAACTATCAGTTTTTCCCTCATCAATTGAAACTTCACGAGCATTGATACTCCGCCTGGTGGAAATCATGAATGAAGAGCCGGACAGAGTGTTCAATATCGCAGTTAGTGGTGGTAATACCCCTGCTCTGATGTTCGATTTATGGGCGAATGAATATATGGAAATTACTCCTTGGGACCGTATGCGGATTTATTGGGTGGATGAACGTTGTGTGCCTCCCGATGATTCGGACAGTAATTACGGAATGATGCGCAACCTTCTTTTGGGTATCACTCCTATTCTCTATGAGAATGTATTCCGTATCCGTGGAGAGGCAAAGCCTGCGAAAGAGGCGGTTCGTTATTCGGAGTTAGTCCGGCAGCAAGTGCCGTTTAAGCGTGGTTGGCCGGAATTCGATATTATACTGTTGGGAGCCGGAGATGACGGACACACTTCTTCGATCTTTCCTGGGCAAGAAGATTTGCTGACTTCAAACTCTATTTATGTGGTCAGTGCACATCCCCGTAACGGGCAGAAGCGTATCGCAATGACGGGATACCCCATTCAGAATGCCCGCTATGTCATTTTCCTGATTACCGGAAAAAACAAAGCCGATGTAGTAGAAGAAATCTGTAATTCGGGAGACACTGGTCCCGCAGCCTATGTGGCTCATCATGCGCAAAATGTAGAACTGTTTATGGATAAAGGGGCTGCCGCATATATTGAAGATCCTAATAAAAAGATGAGTTAGAACAGAACTATTTCATTGACGAAACTAATAGAAAAAAAAGAAAAATATGAATCCTTATCAACATTCATTTGGTGGTAATATCCCACAAGACGTAGCGGGGAAACAAGGCGAAAATGTTATTTTTATTGTTTATACTTTAAAAGATTCGCCTGAAACTCTTGACAAAGTAAAAGATGTATGTGCCAATTTCTCGGCCCTGATTCGCAGTATGCGTAACCGTTTCCCTGATATGATGTTCAGTTGTACCATGGGATTTGGAGCCGATGCCTGGAGCCGTCTTTTCCCGGAACAGGGAAAACCAAAAGAACTGAAAACTTTCGAAGAGATAAAAGGCGAGAAGCATACGGCAGTTTCTACTCCGGGCGACTTATTGTTTCACATCCGTGCAAAACGGATGGGATTATGTTTTGAGTTTGCATCCATTATCGATGAGAAACTTCAAGGCGTGGTTGAACCTGTTGACGAAACTCACGGTTTCAGATATATGGATGGCAAGGCCATTATCGGCTTTGTGGATGGAACGGAGAATCCGGCAGTTGATGAAAATCCCTATCATTTTGCAGTTGTAGGAGAGGAAGATGCTGATTTTGCAGGAGGCAGCTATGTCTTTGTGCAGAAGTATATTCACGATATGGTTGCGTGGAACTCCTTGCCTGTGGAAGAACAGGAGAAAGTGATCGGACGTCGTAAGTTTAACGATGTCGAACTGTCTGACGAGGAGAAACCTCAAAATGCGCATAATGCCGTCACTAATATTGGTGATGACCTGAAAATAGTACGTGCCAATATGCCGTTCGCTAATACGTCTAAAGGAGAATATGGTACCTACTTCATCGGCTATGCAAGTACGTTCACTACTACCCGGCAGATGTTGGAAAGTATGTTTATTGGCAATCCGGTAGGCAATACCGACCGTTTACTGGACTTTAGTACAGCAGTTACGGGAACACTTTTCTTTGCTCCTTCCTACGATTTGCTAAGTGAACTGGGCGAATAAAAAATAAAAGACTGGGGGGAGTATTACACTTTAGTAATCTCCTCCACTACATATTGGTCTTTTACTTTCTTGCAGGTACATACGAAGAATTCCGGATGTTTCAGAGCTCCTTGTAAAGTATCAGGAAGAATCATTTCTTTAGTACGACGGTCCATTGCAACCGTTGCATACAGGATACCTTCACTCTCGCATTTCTCTATTAATGCACTTTTTAGTTCTTCTACGCTATATTCCATTTGTGTGATCCTTTGTCGCTGCAAAGTTATGGAAAATATGTATATTTTGTGCAATTATATTCCTGTAATAAATAAAAAAAATAGCTCCCTAGTTCGTCCGCCGACGAGGGAGCTATTAACACAAAAACTAAACTAGACACATTTTTGGAAATCTAGTTGTATATTCTGTATATCAATTATATAGTCCTGCTTTTTTTTATGGTTCGACCATAATTCGACCATTTGATGTTTTATGTACTATCAAGATTTCTATATTTCATATTTTATATTACTTTAAATATTATATTTGCGCATTGTCAAACTAAAATAGTGCGTTTATGAAATCGTTATTAAAAAATGTCCTAAGAAGGATAAGTAAAAAACAATCTTCTAAAGAAGATAATGCAACAGCCTTTTATCCCGATTGCTATTCCAGAACAAGTGAATCTGTTCGTAGAAGGATAGAAATGTCTTATGACAATGATGTACGGGATACAATTTCAAGTTTAAGAATTTTAGCAGGTGAAATGGCTAGTGGCTTTGTTGAGTTTAAAAAATTCAAAGCGAGAAGGTATCGCTATGATCCACATGCTGATTCTACCTTGTATGCATCTAAACTTCTTCATGCTGCATCTATATTGCAATTTTTGTTATTAAATCCTGATGGAAGTCCTGATAAAAAGAGTTAGGTTCCTAGCATTTCTATTATTGCTTTGAGCCCGATCACTAATTCTGTAACGTTTTTAGCATTTGCGACAACATTATTGACCTTTATTGCAGTGGTCGGGCTTAATTCTTTTTCCAATCGTTTTAATTGCAACTCAAGAACATCAAAATTTATAGTGTATAAGTCTCTTTCAACTGTAAATCCTCCTCTTTCTATAAAATTGTATATTCCAGGCTCTAAATCAAATTCAATATCTTCAATATCGTACATATTATAGTCAATGAATTTTCTGTTATTAAATTCTTTCAAAACTATTTCATATTGTTCTTTACTGATCCTAAGGTCTGGTATATCTTTATAATTTAGTTTAGCTGTTCTTTTCCCGTTTGCTACAACCAAAATATAATTTAATACTTTATCCTTTTCTTCAGCTGTTATAACTAAAGGATATTCTCTTTCATCTTTTGGGGGTACAGTTCTAATTGGGCGCATATTGTAATTTTATAATAGTTGTTGTTTGCTGATAATATAATTAGGAACTAAAACTCTTCTTTAATATAATTGTAAGGACCATAGATTATACGAGTAGCATATTTGATTCCAGTGTCTTTTGCTAGCTCTTCATCGTACTTGATTATATCTGTATGGATCGCTGTGAGATATTCTTCTTTTAACAACGAACTCCAATGTCCATCCCATAATGGGGATACGCCACCACCGTATGAATCAAGTCCATTGGCATCTTTAACGCAAGATAATTCATATTTTTTAGACAAAATATCGCTCATTTTTTTTTGTTTGTCAATTGCTTCTTTTTCTGTATCTGCGTTTAAAACAAATATGCAAGTATTAAAATAACTATTAATTCCGTCTGATTGGAAAAGAAAATGCACAGTATTAAAATCCACACCAGCATA
>OGEA01000611.1_pt1 | contig 22230 bp, 19 predicted proteins | sample 1570531 | NCBI WGS metagenome assembly OGEA01 (sample SAMEA2581973, study PRJEB24529) | metagenome | biome: Human gut stool | place: China | collected 2011 | reverse complement strand
CATGCAAATGGCAATCATGCCGCCCGCTTTCAAAAGCTGTTCGGTAAAGGTCGAGTGCTCGGCGGAGTGCTCGTCAATAATGTCCGTTTCGACTTCTTCGGGAACGTTGAGCTTGGCAGCGATTTCCGGATCGGTCATCGGCGTGCGCACCTTGTACTTGCGAATCAGCCATTCGCCAAACGGCCCGCCGATCACGAGAGCGGCCACCATACCGAACGTGGCTGCGGTTACTGCCACCACCGTGCCGCCCGTAATGCCGTAGAGCTGTTCAAAGTTGGGACCAAACGCAGCCGATGTGCCCAGACCACCCATCATCGAAACGGAACCGGCAAGCAAGCCATAGTGGAAATCAACGCCCAAGAGCTTTGTCACCGCTATGCCGAGCACGTTTTGCAAAACGGCCAGTACGGTCACGGAAACCAAAAAGCCCAACAAAAGCTTGCCGCCCTGCCCGATCAGCTTAAGGCTGGCCATCATGCCGATCGTCGTGAAGAAGGCAAGCATCAGCACCGTCTGCAAAGTGGAGTCAAACACCACGCGCATAACGCCGCAGCCTTCCAGTACGGAGAACACAAACGCAAACGGCATGCCGCCCACCACTGGGCTTGGCACCGACAAACGCTCCAACACGGGGATGACGTGCTTGAGCCACACGCCGAAGTAATAAGTGCAGACCGCAAGCGCCAAGGCCTGCACCATATCAACATGTACCACAAGCATGTTCGCTGTATCTACCGCCAATTGACTGTCCCTTTCTTTTTCGTTTTTCTTATATTGTTATCCCGGCTTTGCTTTGTTGCAGCCGGAAGCGGTTTCACCCGCGGCAAAAAATGCCCGGGAGAACCGGGCCAGAAAAGATTGTGCAGTCGAAAAGCCGATTTGGCAAACACCACTAAGCAGTTTATCCAAGAGACATTTCACCAATACAAGCCCGGATAAAAGACGGAAAGCCTCGAAAAGCACGATACTTTCCGAGGCTTTCCAGACTTGAGGCGGTCTCGTTTGAGTACCGCCTCCGGTCAATTGAAATTAAGCGAGCAGCAGCTCGTTCAGACGACGCACAAAGGCATTGGGATCCTTCAGGGAACCCTGTTCGGACAAGAGAGCTTCTTCGTATATGAATTCGGCCCACTTGGCAAAGGCGGCGTCATCGCTCGTCTGAGCGGCCTTCTGAACCAGAGCGTGCTGCGGGTTGATTTCCAGAATGAATTTTTCTTCAGGCACTTCCTGACCGGCGGCTTCAAGCATGCGACGCATCTGAGCCGTCAAAATCTGACCGTGTTCAGCCGTCACGCAACTCGGGCTTTCGACGAGACGGTCGGAAACGCGCACATCGGTGACCTTTTCGCCGAGAGCCTTCTTGAAGCGATCAACGAGCGGCTGAGCGGCCTTAACTTCCTCTTGCTTCTTTTCGGCGGGTTTGTCTTCGAGTTCACCCAAGTCAAGGTCAGCAGCAGTCACCGGCACGAACTTCTTGCCTTCAAATTCGGTGAGGTTACCCATGAGCCACTCGTCGATGCGCTCCCACATCAGGAGCACTTCGATGCCCTTCTTCTTGAAGGATTCCAGATAAGGCGAAGTGGCCGCGCTCGCGTAGCTGCCCGAAACCAAGTAGTAGATGCACTTTTGCTTTTCAGGCATCTTGGCGATGTAGTCGGCCAGGCTCACATCCTGAGCGTCTCCCGTGTTGCGGGTCGAAGCAAAGCGCAGAAGCTTGGCGACTTCCTCGCGATTGGTGAAGTCTTCGACCGGGCCTTCCTTGAGCACGTTACCGAAGTTCTTCCAGAAGATCGCATACTTTTCCTTGTCTTCAGAGAGCTTGCCGAGCATGCCGAGCACGCGTTTGGTGAGCGCACGCTTGAGCTTTTGCGTCACAGCGCTTTCCTGCAACAGTTCACGGGAAACGTTAAGCGGCAGATCGTTCGTGTCAACCAGACCGCGGATGAAGCGCAGGTAGTTGGGCAGGAACTGTTCGGCTTCGTCCATGATGAAGACGCGCTGCACGAAAAGCTTCAGACCATGCACCTTGTCGCGGGTGTACAGATCCCATGGCGCGCGGGTCGGCACATAGAGCAAAGACGTGTATTCGAGTTCACCTTCGACGCGGTTGTGCGCCCAGGTGAGCGGATCCTCAAAGTCGTGACTCAGGTGCTTATAGAATTCCTTGTACTGCTCTTCGGTCACTTCTCGGGGATTCACGGTCCAAAGCGCCTTGGCGTCATTGACCTGCACCCAATCCCAGGTGCTCGTCGGCTTGTCTTCGCCTTCCTTGGGAGCTTCGTACTTTTCTTCCCAGAGCATCACCGGCACGGAGATGTGGTCGGAATACTTCGTGATGGCGGTGCGCACCGTCCAGGTTTCGAGGAATTCTTCGCAATCGGGCTTGAGGTGCAGCGTGATGCTCGTACCACGGGCTTCACGCGTGATGGCCTCGCTCGTGTAAGTGCCTTCACCCGTGCTTTCCCAGCGAACGGCTTCATTTGCGGCGGCCTTGGCGGAACGCGATTCCACCGTCACCTTGTCGGCCACGATGAAGGCCGAGTAGAAGCCCACGCCGAACTGACCGATCAGTTGGCTGTCCTTTGCCTGATCCCCGGAGAGGTTGCTCAGGAAGTCAGCCGTGCCGCTCTTGGCGATCGTGCCCAGATGCAGATTGGCTTCTTCGAGCGTCATGCCGATGCCGTTGTCCGTCACGGTAAGCGTCTTGGCGTCCTTGTCGACCTTCACTCGGATGCAGAAAGCCGCATCGTCACCCAGCAGCGACGGATCTGTGATGGAAAGGAAGCGCAACTTATCGATGGCGTCGCTGGCGTTGGAAATGATTTCACGCAAGAACACTTCCTTGTTGGAATACAAGGACTTGGCAAGCAAGGTCAAAAGCTTGGAGACTTCGGTTTGAAAACCATGGACTTCAGCAGCCATTTTCTCTTTCACCTGTTAAATCAAAAGTTCACGAAATCGATGCAAAAACGGCGCCCAAGACGCCGCTTCACACTGCTACGCTATGTGGGGGCTGAAACGACCTTTTTCAAGACCCATAGACGACAAAAAACCCGGAAACAGCACTGCGGCCGGTCCGGGCTTCGATTCAGGATCTCGCTGATTATTCAGCGGCCTGAGGCTTTTCTTCCTTTTCCTTGCGAACGAGGCTCACCACTTCGGCGCCGGACACTTCGCTCAGACGGAACAGAACGACGCGAGCTCCCTGAAAGAGGAAATTGCCGTCCTTTTTCGTTGTATCACCGAGAGCCTTGATGAAGGCTTCGATCTGCGGATTCAGAACTTCTGCTTTTTCGGCATTAAACGGAACGACGACCGTCTGGCCGCCCTTGAGGTGAACCGTCAACTGCTGAATGAATTGCTGAGCCATTGGAATGCACTCCTTTCTCGAAAGCTACACGCGAATCTTATCCGCCGAATTCGGCTACTTGCCGGACTCATGTTTCGGCGGAATGACTCCGTCAGTGTATAGATTGCTGCGCTTTGGCGCAAAGTAATTAGGTTTGCCCTTCTTCCCCGACTCGCGGATCAGGTCGGCTTCGATGTCCTTCTTTTCACCCTTGGGAACGAATCGGAAAAGGACTTCGTCCTTGCGTACCATCCCCAGGCGCATGCGAGCTCGTTCTTCGACGGCACCGCTGCCGCTTTCCAGCGACTCGATTTCCGCGGCCACGGCATCGTTTTCGGCTCGCAGTCGATCGTTGGACTCGCGAATCGACGTCAATTCCGCCTCAAGCGAATGCATGCGCGAGATGCCTCCTTTGCCGAACCACAACGGCCACTGAATGGCAATGGCGGCCGAGACAAGCAAAATGTAGAAAAAATAGCGAGCGCGCATGAAGAGCCGGGCGAAAAAAACAAGACCTAAAACCGAGGCGTTAGAACTTTACCTCAACTCAGCAAAAAATTGCCTCGCCTGGCAGTCTTTTCCGAAGGGAGACCGCTTACGGCGAGGCAACTCGAGCTTGGAGCGCGGAACCCCGAAGGATGCCGCACTCAATCGATGCACCGATTAGCGCTTGATGCAGTAGAAAGCGGAACGGCCCGGATAAACAGCGTTGGGGCCGAGGTGCTCTTCAATGCGAAGCAGCTGGTTGTACTTAGCCATACGGTCGGAACGGCTCATGGAACCGGTCTTGATCTGGCCGGCGTTAAGACCAACGGCGATGTCGGCAATCGTGCTGTCTTCGGTCTCGCCCGAGCGGTGGCTCACCACGGCGGTGTAGCCGGCGCGCTTGGCCATTTCGATGGCTTCGAACGTCTCCGAGAGAGTGCCGATCTGGTTGACCTTAATCAGAATCGAGTTGGCCACGCCCTTTTCGATGCCTTCCTTGAGGATGGCGGGATTGGTCACGAAGAGATCGTCACCCACGAGCTGAACGCGGTCGCCGAGCTTGTCGGTGAGCATCTTCCAGCCTTCCCAATCGCCTTCGGCCATGCCGTCTTCAATCGAGATGATCGGGTACTTCTCAACCCAGGCTTCGAGCACGGCGGCCCATTCTTCTGCGGAGAGCTTCTTGCCAGAGGACTTCTTCATCACGTAGGAGCCGTCTTCGAAGAATTCGCTCGAAGCGCAGTCCAGACCGATGGCGATATCCTTGCCCGGTTCGTAGCCTGCGGCACGGATGGCCTCCATGATGAGTTCAATGGCTTCTTCATGGCTTTCGCACTTGGGAGCAAAGCCGCCTTCGTCGCCCACAGCCGTGGACATGCCGCGGGAGTTGATGATCTTCTTCAACGCATGGAACGTTTCGGCGCCGTAACGCAGGGCTTCCTTGAAGGACGGTGCGCCCAGCGGAATGATCATGAATTCCTGCAGGTCGAGGTTGTTGTTGGCGTGAGCGCCGCCGTTGATGACGTTCATCATCGGAACGGGCATCTGCACGGCACCCATGCCGCCGAAATAGCGGTACAGCGGCAGGCATGCTTCTTCAGCGGCAGCGCGGGCCACAGCCATCGAAACGGCCAGAATAGCGTTGGCGCCGAGGCGAGACTTGTTGTCGGTGCCGTCAAGTTCGATCATCGTGCGGTCGATGTAGGGCTGATCGGAAGCTTCCACGCCGAGCAGGGCTTCGGCAATTTCGCCGTTGACGTGCTCCACAGCCTTCAACACGCCCTTGCCGCAGTAGCGCTTGGGATCGCCGTCGCGCAGTTCGATGGCTTCACGCACACCGGTGGAGGCACCGGAGGGAACTGCCGCGCGAGCAGAAACGCCGCTTTCGAGGAACACTTCGGCTTCCACGGTCGGGTTACCGCGAGAATCGAGAACTTCGCGGCCAATGATGTCAATGATGGCGCTCATTGTTTTTTCCTAAAAAAAGAAAGAATCGTAAAAGACCCGGCAAGTCGCCTCGCCGGGTAATTTTTTAAAGACTGTTTTCGATGTAGTCGAAACCTTTGACGATGCGGTCAATGCGCACGAGCTCTTCGAGCAAATCCGGCATACGGTTGAGCGGCACCATATTGGGGCCGTCGGAAAGTGCCGTATCGGGATTGGGATGCGTCTCAAAAAAGAGTCCGTCAACACCCACGGCAACCGCTGCGCGCGAAAGCACGGGCACGAAGCGGCGATCACCGCCGGAGCTCGTACCGCGGCCGCCCGGCATCTGCACGGAGTGCGTGGCGTCAAACACCACAGGTGCCTTCGTTTCACGCATGATGGCAAGGCTGCGCATATCGCTGACCAGATTGCCGTAGCCAAACGACGCACCGCGTTCGCACACCATGAAGTTGTCGGGGTTAAGCCCCTCCTCCAGAGCGGCTTCGCGCGCCTTGGCGATCACGTTGACCATGTCGTGCGGCGCAAGGAACTGCCCCTTCTTGATGTTGACGGGCTTGCCGCTCTTGGCACAAGCGACGATGAAGTCGGTCTGACGGCACAGGAACGCAGGCGTCTGAAGCACGTCTACGACGTCGGCCACCTGACGCACCTGTTCGGGCGTGTGCACATCCGTGAGAATCGGAACGCTCACTTCGCGGCGAACATCGTCAAGGATCTTGAGACCCTCGTCGATGCCGGGGCCTCGGTAGCTTTTCGTCGACGTGCGGTTGGCCTTGTCAAAGCTCGCCTTGAAGATGTAGCGAATACCGAGCTCATCACAGGTCTCTTTCATGAAAGAGGCGATTTCCATCACCATTTCACGACTTTCGATGACGCACGGCCCCGCGATCAGAAAGAACGGATTTCTGTTGCCAGTTTCAAAACCGCACAGCTTCATGGTTTCTCCCGCAGAACTCTGTTAGGCCTGCTTTTCATTGTGCTGCTTGATGGCAGCGCGCACAAACGCTTCAAACAACGGATGACCGTCGCGCGGCGTCGAGGTGAATTCCGGATGGAACTGAACGCCGAAGAAGAACGGATGATCGGGCAATTCCATCATTTCCGGCAGGTTTTCCGTCGGCGTACGAGCCGAGATCACCATGCCGTTATCCTCGAACTGCGGAACGTAAGCGTTGTTGACTTCGTAACGGTGACGATGGCGTTCGCAAACCGTGTCGCCGTAGATCTGGTGAGCGAGCGTGCCGTCCTTGACGGGAACCGTCTGGCTGCCCAGACGCAACGTGCCGCCCAGATCACTCTTTTCGGTGCGCTGTTCGACCTTGCCGGACTTATCCGTCCACTGCGTGATCAGAGCGACCACCGGATGCGGAGTATCGAGATCGAATTCGGTGGAGTTGGCGCCGCCCAGCCCGCAGACGTGACGAGCAAATTCGATCACGGCCGTCTGCATGCCAAGGCAGATGCCCAGGAACGGAATCTTGTTGACGCGGGCAAACTCGATCGCCTTGATCATGCCTTCCGTACCGCGCTTGCCAAAGCCGCCCGGCACCAGAATGGCGTCGAGCCCCTTGAGCATGTCGCAGCCGTGCTTTTCGATCTCTTCGGAGTCAATCAGGTTGACCTTGACCTTGTGTTCGGTCTTGATGCCGGCGTGGATCAGAGCTTCGTTCAGGCTCTTGTAGCTGTCGGCGTAGTCAACGTACTTGCCGACCATGCCGATCGTCACTTCACCCTTCGTTTCGTGGATGCGGCGAACGATTTCCTGCCACTGAGACAGATCGGCGGGCTTGCAGTCGAGATTCAGACGCTTGCAGACGATTTCGTCAAGATGCTGGGCGTGCAGCATCAGAGGCACCTCGTAGATGGTGCTCGCGTCAGTCACGCTGATCACGTGATCCATCGGCACGTTGCAGAAGAGTGCGATCTTGGCGCGTTCGCCTTCGGGCACTTCGCGTTCGGCGCGGCACAGCAGGATGTCCGGATAGACACCTTCTTCGCGCAGCTTCTGCACGGAGTGCTGCGTGGGCTTGGTCTTGAGTTCGCCGGCGGCGGCCACCCAGGGGCACAGCGTGAGGTGAATGAAGCAAGCGTTGTCGCGACCCACACGGAAGCTCATCTGTCGGACGGCTTCAATGAAGGGCAGCGATTCGATATCGCCCACCGTACCGCCGATTTCCACCACGGCCACGTCGCAGTCGCCGTTGCAGGCGTTCTTGGCGCCGCGAACGACGTATTCCTGAATTTCGTTGGTGATGTGCGGAATGACCTGCACAGTCTTGCCGAGGTATTCGCCGCGGCGTTCCTTTTCAAGAACGCTCTTATAGATCTGACCGGTCGTGAAGTTGTTGTAACGGCTCATCTTCGAGGAAATGAAGCGCTCGTAGTGACCCAAGTCAAGGTCGGTCTCCGCGCCGTCTTCCGTCACGAACACTTCGCCGTGCTGGAACGGACTCATCGTGCCCGGATCCACGTTGATGTAGGGATCGAGCTTGATCATCGTCACCTTGAGACCACGGGACTCAAGGATTGCAGCCAAAGAAGCGGCGGCGATGCCTTTGCCCAAACTGGAGACAACGCCGCCCGTGACGAATACGTATTTAGTCATTTTCTCTAATCAAAAAGAAGAGCGCCGTCTGTGTCCGGCGCGGGATTCTTGAATTAAGGAATTATAAAGAAGCACGACCGCTTTTTTGGGTACTTCTGCCTAATTTCTGGAGAAAATTCAGCCGAAGTACCCGAACGCGAACGATGCGGTAAGCATTAGACAATCATCAGCATGGCTGCTGCTGTAGGCAGCACGGCCAGAGACGAATCGAGACGATCGTAAAAGCCGCCGTGACCGGGAAGCAAGCGCCCGGAATCCTTAACGCCGGCCTGGCGCTTGAGGCTCGACTCGAAAAGGTCACCCGAAACGGAAACCGCCACCAGGACAAGAATCATCAGAAGACCGGCCGCAAAGCCCGCCTTGTCAAGGAGAATACTCGTGAGCACCATTTCGTGGGGTAACCAAAGGTAAGCCGCAAGCGCCGCCACCAGGACACTAACAAGGCCGCCCGCCACGCCTTCCCAAGTTTTCTTGGGGCTAATAGCGGGAGCCATGCGGTTCTTGCCAAAAAGGCGCCCCGCAAAGTAGGCACAGGCATCAGCCAACCACACGATCATAAAGACGCTGATAAGAAGCGGCCAACTGCCCAAACGCAGGAATTGCCACACGGCAAGCCACGTTGCGGTCGTCACCACAAAGGCAAGGTCCGTTGCGGCGGGACGCGCTACGCCGAAGCCGATGTTGCGCGCGTTGTAGCACACGGCCGTGACGGCAAGCCAGATGCAGGCCACGGCAAGCTGCAGCGCCAGATAAACGGAACCGAAAACGTCAAGATCGGCTGCGCCCAGAGCAAGACCGGCCCCCACAAGCGCAAAGCAACCGCCCAATAGGTAGGACGGAGTTCCGGAAAGCTTGGTGAGTTTGAGCCATTCGGCCAGCGTAATGCCGTAGCCGACCGCCAGAACGGCATTGAGAACATGGTCGCCGGCCTGCGCGGCAACCACGAGGATCAGCAGCAAAACCGCCGCCGTAATAACTCGCGTTAAAAGCATGATCAACCAAAAAACGGACTGCGAACAAACAAACTATGGCACAAGAAAGGCAATGCCGCAAAGCTTTTGACGCCTGGCGACGTACCTTTGACGTTAGGGAATCGGCCCCTTAGGCTCCGTTTCGGATCTGTTCGCTGGTTTTGCCAAAACGGCGTTCGCGGCCGGCGAACCACTTGAGCGCTTCATCAAGATCATCTTCGGAAAATTCTGGCCAGAGTTTTTCTGTAAACCAAAGTTCGGCGTAGGCAGCCTGCCACAGGATGAAGTTGGAAATGCGCTGCTCTCCCCCGGTTCGGATCATCAGATCAACGGGGCCCGACCAAGGCATGCCGAGATAGCGGTCAATGTTTTCAACCGTCAGATCAAAGCCGGCAGCGGCAGCCCGACGCGCGGCCTGCGCAATGTCCCAGCGGCCGCCGTAGTTGATGCAGACGTTAAAGTGCATTCCCGTGGCGTTGCGGGTGATGTCCTCGGCCTGTTCTATTGCTCGCACCAGCTCGTCGGAAAAGACGCTTCTGTCGCCCACGACGTGCAGTCTGACGTCTGCCTTCAGAAGCGGTTCGGCCTCCTGCTTGAGTCCAGCCACGAAGAAATTGAGAAGCGCGTTGACTTCTTCGCGCGGGCGATTCCAGTTTTCGCTCGAGAAAGCGAAAACCGAAAGATGTTCGATGCCGCGGCTACGCGCCGCCTTGACGACGGTCCGAACCGTCTCAACGCCTCGGCGATGGCCTTCAATGCGCGGCAAAAAGCGCCCCTTAGCCCAGCGGCCGTTGCCGTCCATAATGATTGCGAGGTGGTTGGGATGCGACATGGCGGTGATTGCAAAACTAACAAACAAAAAAGCGCCCGCACTGACGGCTTGGTTAAGCCGAGCCCGGGCGCTTGTCGGGTGAGAACATCTTAGTTCCGCTGCCGTAGCGGAAACTTAGACCGTCATCACCTCTTTTTCCTTGGCGGAAACGACCTGATCGACCTCAGCGATGTACTTGTCGGTCATCTTCTGGATTTCCTTTTCGCTGCGGCTCTGTTCGTCTTCGCTCACTTCCTTGGCCTTTTCGAGCTTCTTGACGTGTTCGTTGGCGTCGCGGCGCAGATTGCGGATGGCGACCTTGGCGTCTTCGCCGTCGCCGCGCACAACCTTGCAGATTTCACGACGACGTTCTTCGGTGAGCGGCGGAACCGGCACGCGAACCATGTCGCCGAAGGCGGCGGGGTTCAGCCCCAGGTCAGCCATGAGAATCGCCTTTTCGATCACGGGAATCATCTTGCGATCCCAGGGCTGCACCGTAATCGTGCGGGCGTCGGCCACGCCGAGGTTGGCAACCTGAGACAGCGGCGTAGGCGAACCATAGTAATCGACCATCACATGTTCCAGAATGCCGGTGGAGGCACGCCCCGTACGCAACTTGGAAAGATCGTCACGCAGGCTTTCGATCGTGCGCTTCATCTTGTATTCACACTGCTGTTGAATTTCGGCGATAGTACTCATTTGTTTTCTGTTTCTGATTAGTCAGAGAAAAAAGATTGAATCTGTTGATTTTGCCACGAATTCTTAGACATGCACAAGCGTGCCCTCGTCTTCGCCGAGCACAACGCGGCGCATGGCGCCGGGCTTGGTGATCGAGAAGACCTTGATGGGCAAACCCTGATCGCGGCAAAGAGCGAAAGCCGTGGCATCCATCACCTTGAGGTTGCGGCGCATGGCTTCGTCAAACGTGATGTCCTTGTAGAGTTCGGCGTTGGGGTTCTTCTTGGGATCTTCGGAGTAGATGCCGTCGACCTTGGTGGCCTTCAGAACGATCTGAGCACCGATTTCAGCGCCGCGCAACGCGGCCGTCGTATCGGTCGTGAAGAACGGATTGCCGGTACCGGCAGCAAAGATCACGACGCGGCCCTTTTCCAGATACTTCAAAGCGCGGCCGCGGATGTACGGTTCGGCAACCTGAGACAGCGTCAGAGCGCTCTGCACGCGGGCTTCGATGCCGGCGGTACGCAGGGCGTCCTGCAGAGCCATGGCGTTCATGACGGTGGCGAGCATACCCATGTAGTCGCCCGTGGCCCGGTCCATGCCGGTTGCGCCGAGCGCCACGCCGCGGAAGATATTGCCGCCGCCCACAACAACGCCGAGTTCGACACCGAGCTCAAGCATGCTCTTGATTTCCTCAACGATGCCCGAAAGCGTCGTGCGGTTGATACCGAACTGATCCGGCCCCATCAGGGCTTCGCCGGAAAGTTTCAAAAGAACGCGCTTGTACTTGGGCGTGGGATTTTGCATGGGCACATACGGCGATTTTGTCCGCCGCCTCCGTCAGGTAGGGTTGTCACGAAAATCTTGGCGAGTTTTACGAATTTCAGGCGCAAAACAAGCCTGGTAAAAGCCCTCATCTGGGCACTTTTACCTAAATTGTGTGGATGATACAGCAATCAACGCGTGTTTGAGTCAAGCCGTACCGAATGCACACAAGTTTTTGCAAACACTCTCCCAAAAGTAACGGCCCGGATTTCTCCGAGCCGTCACCCCTTAACTCATTTTTTCAGCCAGAAGAGCCGATTAAGCCTTGGCAGCAGCTGCCTGCTGAGCAGCGACTTCAGCAGCGAAGTCTTCGTTGCGCTTTTCGAGGCCTTCGCCGACCACGTACAGGCCGAAGGAAGCCACGGAAGCACCCTTGCTCTTCAGAAGCTGGGCGATCGTCACCTTGTCGTCCTTAACGAACGGCTGGTTGAGGAGCGTCACTTCCTTGAGGAACTTGTTGACGGTACCTTCGGCGATGCGTTCGAGCATGGCTTCGGGCTTGCCGGCTTCGCGAGCCTTTTCGATGGCCACGCGGCGTTCGGTTTCGATCAGTTCAGCGGGAATGCCGGACTGGTCGAGAGCCTTCGGCTTTGCAGCAGCGATGTGCATGGCGATGTCGTGAGCGACTTCGTCGTCACCGCCGACCACGTCAACGAGAGCAGCGATCTTGGAGCCACCGTGCACATACTTGTGCAGCTGGCCCTGAGCTTCGAAGCGCTGGAAACGACGGAAGGTCATGTTTTCGCCGATCTTGCCGACGAGAGCCGTACGGACTTCTTCGAGGGTCTTGCCGTCGATGTTGAGAGCCGACAGAGCAGCGATGTCAGCCGGGTTCTGTTCGGCAACCAGACGAACCGCATCCTGGGCCATCTTCTGGAATTCTTCGTTCTTGGCAACGAAGTCGGTTTCCGAGTTGACTTCAAGGATGGCGCCGACCTTGCGGTCTTCGCTCACGTAAACCGTCACAACGCCTTCAGCCGTCACGCGGGCAGCGGCCTTGCTAGCCTTGTTGCCGAGCTTGACGCGAAGGATTTCTTCTGCCTTGGCGGCGTCACCGTCAGCTTCCGTGAGGGCCTTCTTGCATTCCATCATCGGGGCGTCGGTCTTTTCGCGAAGCGCCTTAACCATTGCGGCAGTAATAGCGGCCATTCTTTTAGCTCCTATTGTCTTAAAAAAATTGTCCGAGAATACCCGTTCTCGAACATATTGAAATTCTGTTTCTGCAGGATCCAACTTTTGCAGACCCTGAAAAAATAGCAGAAAAAAGGGCGCAGGCTAAAAAATTTTTCGCCGCGCCCTCTCTTCAGCCGTCCGAAAGACCGCGAGATCAGTCGGACGGATGCGTCTTGTCGGACGCCAAAGATCGATGTCTAAGAATTAGGCTTCGGTCTTTTCTTCGACTTCCACGAACTCTTCCTGAGCTTCTTCTTCACCGGTGGCCACATCGGCACGGCCGGCGAGGATGGCGTCAGCGATCACGGAAGCGTAGATGGCAACAGCCTTACCGGAGTCGTCGTTGCCCGGGATGACATAGTCAACGCCTTCGGGGCTGTGGTTGGTATCGACGACAGCCACGACCGGAATGCCGAGCTTGTTGGCTTCCTGGATGGCGATCTTGTGGTAGCCGACGTCAATCACGAAGAGAGCGTCGGGCAGGCCGGCCATGTCCTTGATACCGCCGATGGACTTGTTGAGCTTTTCTACTTCACGGGTGAAGTCGAGAGCTTCCTTCTTGCTCATCTTCTCGAGGCCGCCGGCTTCGAGCGTGGCTTCCATGTCCTTGCGGTGCCGGATCGTCTGCTTAAGGGTCTTGAAGTTCGTGAGCGTGCCGCCGAGCCAGCGCTGATCAACGTAGCAGCAGCCAGCGCGCTGGGCCTGTTCGATGATCGTGTCGCGGCCGCCGCGCTTGGTGTCCACGAAGAGGATCTTGCCGCCGCGAGCGGAGAGTTCGCGAACGAACTTTTCAGCTTCGGCAAGCTTTTCAACCGTCTTTTCGAGGTTGATGATGTGAATCTTGTTGCGGGCGCCGAAGATGTACTGAGCCATCTTGGGGTTCCAGAAGCGGGTCTGGTGGCCGAAGTGGCAACCGGCTTCAAGCATTTCACGCATGCTGACGGACATTTCTTATTCTCCAAGGTTATGTCTAACACCGAGGCCTTGGCAAAACCGCTCGATTGCGGTCACCCGGAGAGCCTACGGCGTGCTATTTACTGACCCGCGCCAACATAGCGCAGGTTCGGGAAAGTTCTTTGCTTGCACAAAGAAGCGCGGATTATATGAGAAAACACCGCCGAGATCAAATGCTTGGGCGAAATTTTTCTCTAATTTCAGTGCTCTCGAACACGTACCGGCACGGTGACGGTCTGAGGCGTTTCACTGCCGTCGCCGCCGTAAAGAGAAAGCAAACTGCCGATGACAGAAACCAGCGCCGCAACGTAGCTTAAGGGCTCATAACTCATGAGTTCGCTTGCCAGAGCCAGACTGCCCGCCGTTGCAATCGTCGCGAGCGCCGCCGCAGCATTGAGTTTTCTTCCTGCCGCCAGCGTCACGAAAATCGGAAAGACCACCGCACAGGTATATATCGTGTTGGCCGCCAGAAGCAGTCCCAGCACGCTCTTGCCGGAACCGGCAAGAACAAAGGCCGCCGCGGAAATGACAAGAATCAACCTCCGTGAGACCTTCACGCTCGGCGCCTTCAGAATGTCGTTGGCCGCCACCGTCGCCGCCGTGATCAGACAAGAATCGGCCGAAGACAAGATGGCGCTTGCCATCACAAAGAAAAAGAGCACGCCCACCCAAGTCGGCAACTGTCCGACCAATTGAGGCAGCACGGCGTCGCCCTCCACCCCTTCTCCCAAAAAGGCTCTTGCCTCCAAGCCGATGCCCACGATCACAAAAGCAATCAGGGCAATGCCCAGGATGCCCAGCTCCGCTCCGCGGCGAGCCGCCTTATCCGATTCCGCACTCATGATGCGGGCAAATAGCATGGGACAGACGATATAGCTGCCGCCGATCAGCAGCATGAAGCGAGACCAATCCGAGATCTCAAACTTGTCGTTGAGCCATTCGAGACGCACCTCGGAAACAGGCTCGGGATTGATCGAAATCAGAAACCCCAAGAGAAAAATCAGTCCAGTCGCCAGGCAGACAAGCTGAATCACGTCGCTTTTGATCACGCTCGCCTGTCCGCCCAGCCAGGTGTAGAGAACGATCACAAAGGCACCGCAGGCCATCGCCGATAGGCTCGACATTCCAGTCAGACCCGACACAATTCGCCCCATGGCCAAAAACTGCGCGGCAAGAATCGCCACCCATGAACACAGAATGATCACGCAGGACAGGCGATGTGCATGAACACCGACGGACTCCCGAATCATTTCGGGCATTGTGAGAGCCGAACCGCGAGAGCGGATGCGCGGCACCATAAAGAGACGCAGCACCACAAGTCCCGCCGCCCCGGAAAGCAACCACCAAAGCGCGGGCGTGCCTACCGCATAGGCCAGTCCGCACATCCCAACCGTGGCCGAACCGCCCACGCAGGATGCGATGATCGAAAAACCGACCTGATGCGTTTTGGATTTGCGATCGTTAAGAAAGTAGCCGGCCGGCGTTTGCCCTTTACGAAAGTCGATATATGCCAGAGCAATAAAAAGAAGCGAATAAAGAACAAACCAAATCATGCGATAAAAACCAATTCGGACGATTGTCGATACAATTTTTCTTAAATGATAGTTTTAGATAGCCTCTGACGGTCTTGTCAGCCCGCAACACACTCAAAGAGAAAAGCGCGATTCAAAACCGGCAATTGCCTTGCGCAAATCTTCCGTGAGATAGGTTTCGACCTTCTCCGCCGTCTCAACCGGAACGCCATAGTAGGCACCTGCCGGAGCTCCGACCATTGCACCTAGCGTGTCGGTGTCGCCGCCCAATCCGACTGCCAGCCTAATGGCGCTTTCAAAATCCGTGGACTCAAAGAATGCCTGCAGAGCCTGTGGGATGGAATTGCCGCAGGTGCCCAGTCCTCTTCCCTTCCAATAGTCGTTCTGAATTTCACCGATCGTGAAATCCAGCGGGTAGAAGTTCTCGACAATGTAGCGGCGAATCTCTTCCTTGCTCTTGCCCTGACGAGCCAAGAACGTTGTCGCTGTCACCGCGCGGGCGCCCAACATGCCTTCCGGATGGTTGTGCGTCACTCCCGTGACCAGGTCGGACAACAGCAAGGCCTCTTCGAGTGTCTCGGCTGCGTAGGCGCAGCCGCTTACGCGCATTCCTGCGCCGTTGCCGTGACTCATGTAAGGCTTGCGGTGCGGATTGTGCAGCCACTCGTCAAAACGAGTTCCGTAGCCCGCCAACGGATAGCGAGAACCGTATTCACAAAAAAGTTCGACCACGCGTCGCGGCAAAGATGCCGGATTTCCGCCCGTTTCGGTCAGCGCCTGACAGATTGCCACGGTGAGCACCGTATCGTCAGTGAAGAAACAATCCGAGGACAGAAACTCAAAACCGGTTTCCGGCGGCATCGTGAACTCACAATACGAGCCGTCTTCGGGCTGACACGAAAACTCAAAACGAGAACCGACAATATCTCCGACAATGGCTCCAAGCATTCTCCGCCTCCGAATCTCTTGGTGCGTTGAAAAATGTTGCGGCCGTCAGGCCTTCATGGACTCAAGCGCCGCCAACAACACATTGGGACCGGCTTCCTTGTATGCCTTGGGATCGGACAGCGTACGGCGCCAGAGTCGCGCACCGGGCAAGCCGTTCATCAGGCCCATCGTGTGGCGAGCTGCGTTTCGCACCGCATTTTCGTGTTCCGGTGCAACGCGATGCAGGTACGCCGTCATTTGTTCGACCACGTCTTCACGACGAAGCTCACGGGGCTCTTCCCCGAACAGAACTTCGTCTACGCGAGACAGCATCCAGGGTTCATGATAGGCGGCTCGCCCCACCATCACACCGTCCATGCCGTTATCAATGAAGGTCTTGGACTCTTCAAGCGTCTGGATTCCGCCGTTGATGCAAAACTGCGCCTGCGGAAAGTCCTTTTTGAGTCGGTAGGCATAGTCGGGCTTAAGCGGCGGCACGTCGCGGTTCTGACGCGGCGACAATCCTTTGAGAAAGGCAGTGCGAACATGCACGATGAAAGCGCGGCAACCGGCTTCGTAAAGCGTCCCGACAAAGTTCTGCACAAAAGGATAGTCGTCCTGATGATCCACGCCGATGCGGTGCTTGATCGTGGTCTCAAGACCGCTCGCTTCTCGGATCGCCTGAAAGCACTCCGCCACGAGCTTGGGCTCAAGCATCAGGCAGGCGCCAAACGAGCCTTTCTGGACGCGCTCGGAGGGGCAGCCGCAGTTGAGGTTGATTTCGTCGTAACCGTATTGCGACGCAATGGCAGCCGCCTTGGCCAGATCCTCCGGATCACTGCCGCCGAGCTGGCAGGCGACGGGATGCTCCGTTTCGTCAAACTTCAGAAGCAGATCCCGGTTGCCGAACAAAATGGCCGGCGCCGTCACCATTTCGGTGTAGAGACGAGCACGCTTCGTCATCAGCCGCATGAAATAGCGGCAATGACGATCGGTCCAATCGAGCATCGGGGCAACGCAAAAGCGAAACTTTTCGGTGTCAGTCATGAAATATCGATACGAACGCCCCGCATCTTTCTCAGACGCGGGGACGAAATGGGATGGAAATCGTCATCGGCCGCAGAGCCGATCGTCAAACGATTATTTGCGAAGCAGGCCGCCCAAAAGCGCGGCAACTCTGCCCTTTTTCTTGCCTTGAGTCTGGCCGCGAACGGTAGTCTGAACCGATTGATTGCGTTCAGTCTCGGCCGTAGCCGTGGTTTCGGTCGGTTCATATGGCGCATCAAAGATCGGATCGTAGACCGGAGCCGGCATCTTTGGCAGATCCAGATCCACCGGACGGCGCCCCTCGCGATCGTCATCTCGCCATTCCTTGCGACCGCGGCGCGGACGATCTTCTCCAAAACCGTCACGACGCTGCGTCTCATAACGGGAGCGGCGCTCTTCACGAGACAACGGACGGCGCTCGGCAGGCTTGAACTTCTGCTTGGTGAGCTCTTCGATAGCCGTCACAAGGCGGCTGTCGCCGCCGGTTGCGAGCATCACGGCTTTGCCCTTGGCGCCCGCTCGCCCCGTACGACCGATGCGGTGCACGTAGTCTTCGGCACCAAACGGTACGTCGTAGTTGATCACGACCGGAAGTTCGGCAATGTCCAGACCTCGGGCGGCCACATCGGTTGCCACCAACACTTCTACTTCGCCCTTCTTGAAAGCTTCCAAGGCGGCCATGCGCTCTTCCTGAGACTTGTCTCCGTGAATGGCGTCGGCCGAAATGCCAACGCGAGAAAGCGTGCTTGCAAGACGACGGCATGTGATCTTGGCGTTCACAAAGACGATGACCTGCTTGATCGGACCACCGTTTTCGCCGTCACCCTTGAGGATATCGATGAGAACATCGGTTTTTTCGGAGTCGTGAACCTGATAGACAATCTGCTCGACCGTATCGGCCGTGGCGTTTTCACGAGCCACTTCCACGAGCACCGGGTTGCGCAGGAAGTTGCCGGCAAGTTTCTTCACTTCAGGCGAGAACGTTGCCGAGAACATCAGGTTCTGACGCTTTTTCGGCAACAGATTCAGAATGCGCGAAATGTCGGGCAAAAAGCCCATATCAAGCATACGGTCGGCCTCGTCGAGAATCACGATTTCGACCTGAGAGAGGTTCACCGAACCGCCTTCATGGTGGTCAAGCAGACGACCGGGCGTTGCCGTGAGGACCTCAACGCCACGGCGCAGCATGTCGGCCTGCGGCTTGATGTCCACGCCGCCGTAGACCACGCCCACGCGCAGAGGCGTCTTGCTTGCGTACTTCACAAGACTTTCATTAACCTGCACTGCCAGTTCGCGAGTCGGCGCAAGAATCAGCACGCGCACGGGGTGACGTGCGGGCGACATCGACGTATTGGCCTTGGGAAGAATTCGCTGCAGTGCAGGCAGTCCATAGCCGGCCGTCTTACCCGTACCGGTCTGTGCCGCTCCCATCACATCCTGCCCCGCAAGCACGACGGGGATAGCCTGCACCTGAATCGGCGTGGGCGTGACATAGCCCATTTCGGCAATCGCTGCCTGGATATGTGAATCGAGGGGAAATTTAGAAAAATCTAGGATTTCTGACATCAGCGTCTTCCGGGGCTGTCAAACGGATTGGCCGCATTTTACAGTTCTTCCCGTAAGAAAACCTTGCAAAAACAGCGCAATAGCTTTCCAGAAAGTACCTCTGATGCTAATCCCGTGCAGCACCGCAACCAAGAAAAGCGGAAACTGAAAAGAGGAAACCCCGATAAATCGGGGCATACCAGACTTTACCGAATGTAGATGGTGCCCGAAGCGGGACTCGAACCCGCATGCCAAAGGCCAAGGATTTTAAGTCCTTTGCGTCTACCGATTTCGCCATTCGGGCGACATTCGGCAGTAAGTTGGTGTGCTGAAGGATTCTCAGCACTAAAATTGCGATTTTATAGAAATTCTTTCTTCACGAAAAGTCTCAGATGGCCGTTAAATCTCTCTTCGTCTTCGCTTCGCTGTGTTGGGCTTTCAGCTCAAGCTACGCCCAGACGCCAGCGCTTGATTTCTCACAGGCAAGGCAGCTTGCTCACGACCGGGTGGACGCCATCAAGGTCGAAGCCGCCGAAACGGCCAAGCGCGAAAGCGAAGCCAAGAGCGCGCGCAGCCTGCACGGACCAAAGATCGAGCTTGACTCCAAGCAGATCTGGGGACGCAAAACTCTCGATTACGGCACGATCAATCTTGGTCCCCTACTCCACATCCCCACTTCGATTGATCTCTATCACGAAGAAGACATCGGGGGGCCGCGTGCGGCCATCAACGCTCAGCTGCCGATTTACATGGGCGGCGCCATCAATGCCAAAGTACGCGCAGCCGACGAAGCCGTCTACGAGTCGCAGGCTCGCACGCAGGCGCAGCGCGACACCGTTGACACCGAGCTCGCGCAGAAATACTTTGCCGTACAACTTGCGCGCAGCATCGAACGACTGCAAAACGAAATGCTTCATCAGCAGGAGCTGGAAGTTCGCAAAGCGCTTCGCTTTGAAAAGACCGGCACGATCAGCAAACTCGAACGCATGGCCGTCGAAGTCAACCGAGACGCAGCCAAGCGCGAGCTTTTGACCGCTCAGACAAACCGCCGCGTGGCCGAAAGCGAATTGGCCGGACTTCTGCGCGAAGAGAGCGTGGGCGAACTCAAAAACCCCCTCTTTGTTGTCACGGAAGACATCGGCTCCTTAAAAAGCTGGCAAGACAAGGCGATGGGCTCAAGTCCCGTCCTAAAGAGCGTAGTAGCGCAACGCCGGCAGGCCGAGCAAGGCGTGACGGCTGCCAAGGCCGCCTGGCACCCTCAGGTATACGCCTTTGCCAACTACAACCTGATTAAGCACTACCTGACGATTCCCGAACCCGACTGGATCGCCGGCATTGGTTTGAAGTTCACGCTCTGGGACAACAAAGACCGCAACGCGTCGATTGCAGCGGCCAATTCGCTCGTCACCAAAGCACAGGCTGCGCACGACGAGGCAAGCAACCGCATTCAGACGGCCGTTCAAACAGCGTACCTAAAAAGCAACGAGGCCCGAGAAGCCTATCGCCTCACCGACTCGACGCTTTCGCTTGCCAAGGAAAACCTGCGGCTGCGTGAAAAGAGCTTTTCCGAGGGGCTCTCGACGGCCGATGAAGTCAACGATGCGCGCACCAAGCTTCTGGCCGCTGAAATCGCGCGGCGTGTGGCTGCCTATCGCTTTGTCGTCGCCTGGGCCATGCTCAACGCCGTAAGCGGCGACATGAACGCCTTCGAGCAATCTGTCACGCGTCAGACAAACATTTTTGAATATTGATGTGTCCACTATGACCGAATCCAAAAACGTCTCCGTTAAAACAATCGCCGTTGCCCTGGTCGGCGCAGGACTTCTTGCCTTTATCGGCATCGGTCTGTGGAAAGCGGCCACCCCTGCTCCGGCGCCGCTTCAGGGACAAGTCGACGCCCGCACCATTGAAGTGGCGCCCAAAATTCCGGGCCGCATCGAGAAAGTGCTCGTCAAGGAAGGCGACACGGTCGAAGCCGGCGCCGTGATGGTCAAAATCGACATTCCGGAAATCTCCGCAAAACTCGGCCAAGTCACGGCGCAGGAGCAGGCCGCTCAAGCCAAAGCTCGCCTTGTGGAAGAAGGAGCCCGCAAAGAGAAGATTCGTGAAGCCAAGTCAATGTTTGAAAGTGCCAAGGGTGCGCTTCAGCTTGCCGAGAAAACCTTTTCCCGTGTCAATGCCCTCTACAAGGAAGGACTTGTGTCGGCTCAAAAGTTCGATGAAGCCAAAGCGGCGCTCGATACCGCCCGTGGGCTGACCCGCGCCGCGCAAAGCGTCTATGACATGGCGCTCACGGGGTCGCGCGAAGACGAAAAGCGAGCCGCAGAAGCACTGGTGCGTCAAGCCGCCTCGGGCGTCGCCGAAGTGCAGAGTCTGGCTTCTGAAAGTCTGGTCCGCGCTCCGCGTCAGGGCGAAGTCACGCGCGTGGTGCTGCATGAGGGTGAAGTCACGCCCGCGGGTTTCCCGCTCGTCACTTTGCTGGATCATTCCGACAAATGGGTGGTCTTCAACATCCGCGAAGACGAGCTTGCCAACATCAAAGTGGGCACCGAACTCAAAGCCAAGGTGCCGGCTTTGGGTGCCGTCAACGTCGCCTTTACCGTTTATTGGATAAATCCGCGGGCCGACTACGCCACCTGGCGTTCCACCCGTCAGTCGACGGGCTACGACGTGCGCACCTTCGAAGTTCGCGCCCGACCGCTTGAGCCGATACGCGATCTGCGTCCCGGCATGAGCGTGATTGTTGACCGCGTTACCCGAGGCTCCTGACGTTTCTCCCGGTTATGTCGTCGTTTCTTTCCGACTTTAAGCGCGCTTTTGTGCAGGAAGCACGCACCACAGCCGATACGCCGCTTTTGTGGCTTACCGGCATCGTGGTGCCCGTTTTCTGGTGCCTGGCCGTCGTCGCCGTCTTTGCCACCGGGCTGATGCGCAACATCCCCGTCGGTCTTGTCGACTACGACAACTCCGCAGAAAGCCGGGATCTGATTCGATCGCTGGATGCAGTTGCCTCGGTCGATTTCATCAACTACGAAAAAGTGGAAACTTACAAGGATTTCGGTGGTATCCGCAACGAAGAAGACTACCTGATTACGGAAACTGGTGCCCGCAGATTGGGTAAGAAAATCCCTCTGACTCCGGACGAAGTGGAAGCTTTACGATAAGCAAAAAAATTAATCGCATTAACACTGGCTTCTCAGACAACCACTAGAATGACGGAAGTTTTTCATTAATACCGGAAAACCTCCGTCATTTTTATAGGAGTGCCCAAATGAACAGTTTCATAAAGAAACGACCTTTATTCGTCCCAATCGGATAAAGGCAACGTCTTTTTACCGTACCATTTCATCCATGCATAAGATTTTCTTTTTCTTAAATAAAGCGTATCACCACAATTTTCTACCGCTTCCCAGTTGAATACAGAATGAGAACGGAATGCTTTTTCCAACCAATAAAGTATGTCATAGGTAACGAAAGGAACTATCATCCACCACCACGAAAGCCACAAAGACAAAATTAATGCCGGAGCTAAAGTCAAAAAGAAACATTCCCAATATTGCCTTGCATGTATCCGTAATTCCATATCTTCCCAAACTTCTAAATATTTATATCGGGTAAAGAAAAGCCCGCCTACCATAAAATAATGCTTCTTTTTCCCTAAGAACCATTTTGCCAAAAGATTATTATAAAAAATCATATTCCCGTTTTTTTGTTGTATGTAATATCTTCATAACAGAATAAATACCCAAAGGTTCATTTATTCAAGTGCCATATAACAGTTATTGACCCTCTCGTCTGAATAATTCCAACGAATTTAATTATTGCTGTTTCGTATTCCAACCTATCTGACCCTACCCGACAGGTTGGGATAATTACGCAAA